>OHMU01000006.1_pt1 | contig 247364 bp, 173 predicted proteins | sample 1569441 | NCBI WGS metagenome assembly OHMU01 (sample SAMEA3879527, study PRJEB24766) | human gut metagenome | biome: human-associated habitat; feature: feces | place: USA | collected 1985/1987 | reverse complement strand
GTTGCCGTTTTTTAGAGAGAAGCCTCCATATCGAAATGATACGGAGGCTTTTTGTGTTTATAGGTATAATATCCCTTTGCTTTTCATTTATATCCCCTTCCCGATACACGTCTTCTTTTAGTTCAATATCCTCCCCAGTTTATTCTCTTCTATCTTAATTCTCCTCTTAAAGTAATCCTACTCTTTACATTATAATTGCATATTTATGATAAAATGTATACTGTTGTATTATCAATGTAATATAGTATCCCCTAAGTAATAAACGAATGATTAAAACTACTTAAAACCAGGAAATTATATCATATTTTTGCTTTCGTATTTAGTGCTTTATTCGTACCTTTACTTCGTATTAAAAGGTACTATAATTCCTTTATTTACTGAACATTATTTTTTTTATTAAAAGAAAATTCGATTTTTATAAAACAAAAAACAGCCATTCGCTGTTGTTACTATAGAATTGAAAGCGACATGAGAACAACTGTAAAGACATTTTTGGTATTTGTGCTACTTATGGTGACGTGTAGTCTTGGTAGCAGAGCCGTCAACTTTACGGGGATGGTTGAAAAAGCTGCATCTACTTGTGAGGTGAGTGCTTCTTCATCATCATTAAAGAATGCTTCTTCGGATAATGTCGCTAATAATACAAGAAGCAACTTATTTACAAACTCCAAGTTTATGTGGACTACGGATGCTGAACTTGGAAGCAAACCTATCTCTGAAAGATATTCTTTTAATCCTTATCGTTTCCGCAGAGCTGTTGAAACAGCGTCTGTAATGAGAGGCCTTTTGATGATTTCTTCTCACCACAATTTGTTGGTACATGACCAGTCTAAACTATATTATTCAGATAAAGATCCGCATTACACATCCTTCAGTAGTGAATACTACATCTACACTTTGCGGCGGATTGTGATTTAAACTTCCTTTTTATTTAGTTTTCCCCCTTTTTTCCCTTTACTTCTTTCCCGAAATATGGCTGAAAGTAGGTGACCTTTTACAACCCTATGCTTGGGTTGGGTTATACGGGCGTTAGCGGCATGTTCATGCTGTGAAGGGGAGGATTATATCCATACGTCTAATTTTTAAAAATCAATTTTAATACAAACCCATTTAAATTTTTCATCATGGAAACTATTCAAAAGAAATCTGCCTCTTTTAAAGGCATCAAGTCCGCCGGTTGGGTAATCGTAATTTGCTTTATCGTTGCCGTGCTTATTTTTCACTTTGTGTTGGGAAACCCCTCTAACTTCATGAACAATGACCCGAACAACCATCCGCTGCCAGGGAACTTCCTCGGTACTATCTACAAAGGTGGATTCATCGTTCCGGTTATTCAGACTCTCTTGCTGACCGTTATTGCACTGAGTATTGAACGCTACATCGCTATTGGTGCTGCTTTCGGTAAAGGTTCATTGGCTAAATTCGTTGCTAACATCAAAGCTGCTTTGGCTGCCGGTGATATGAAGAAGGCTCAGGAACTTTGTGACAATCAACGTGGCTCTGTAGCCAATGTAGTAAATGCTACTCTGAAGAAGTATGCTGAAATGGAGAATGACACGACTCTTGCTAAAGACCAGAAGTTGCTTGCCATTCAGAAAGAGTTGGAAGAAGCTACTGCTTTGGAGCTGCCGATGATGGAACAGAACCTGCCTATTATCGGTACTATCACTACTCTGGGTACATTGATGGGATTGCTTGGTACGGTTATCGGTATGATCCGTTCGTTTGCCGCTCTGGCTGCCGGAGGTTCTGCTGACTCTATGGCATTGTCACAAGGTATTTCCGAGGCTTTGATTAATACTGCCTTCGGTATCTTAACCGGTGCATTGGCCGTTATCTCTTATAACTATTATACCAATAAGATTGATAAGTTAACTTACAGCCTTGATGAGGTTGGTTTCTCTATCGTGCAGACATTTGCAGCTACGCATAAATAAATCGGTCGAACCCTTTTAAAATACTACAATTATGGGTAGAGCGAAAATAAAAAAGAAAAGTACGTTCATCGACATGACCGCGATGAGTGACGTGACTGTATTGCTGCTGACTTTCTTCATGCTGACGTCTACGTTCGTGAAGAAAGAGCCGGTACAGGTTACCACTCCGGGGTCCGTATCCGAGATTAAGATCCCGGAAACGAATATCCTGCAAATATTGGTCGATCCGGAGGGAAAAGTATTTATGAGTCTGGACAAACAGTCTGACTTGCGCGAGGTGCTGGAAGCAATGGGGCAAGAATATGGAGTGACTTTCACTCCGGAGGAAACTAAGAAATTCTCATTGGCGTCTACTTTCGGGGTGCCAATGAAGAGTATGAAGAAGTACCTCGATTTGCCGCAGGATCAGCAAGACGCTGTGTTAAAGAATGAGGGGATACCTACCGACAGTATCGATAATCAGTTCAAAGCCTGGGTGCGCAATGCCCGTGCCACGAACAAAGATTTACGTATCGCCATCAAGGCGGATGCCAATACTCCTTATTCCGTAATCAAGAATGTGATGAACTCACTTCAGGACCTCAGAGAGAACCGGTATAACCTGATTACTTCTCTGAAGACTACTTCTGAAGACTAACAGAAAGGAAATATTATGGCTGAAATACAAGAAAGCGGCAATAAGAAAAAAGGCGGAAAAAATAAGCAAAAGAAAATGACCGTCAGGGTGGACTTTACACCGATGGTGGACATGAATATGTTGCTGATTACCTTCTTTATGCTTTGTACTTCACTGAGCAAACCTCAGACTATGGAGATAAGCATGCCGAGCAATGATAAGAATGTTACTGAAGAGCAGCAGTCTAAAGTGAAGGCATCACAGGCTATCACATTGCTGTTGGGAGGTGACGATAAATTGTATTATTACGATGGAGAGCCCAACTATAAAGATTATAGCTCGCTGAAGGAAACAACCTATAAGGCGGATGGTCTGAGAGCAATGCTTTTGCAACGTAATAGAGCTGCTGTAAATGAAGTGAACGAACTGAAACAGCAGAAACTGAATCTTAAGATATCAGAAGAAGAGTTTACGAAGAAATTGGGTGAAATTAAGAGCGGAAAGGATACTCCGACCGTGATTATCAAAGCCACTGATGATGCTTCGTACAAGAATCTGATTGATGCACTCGATGAAATGCAGATATGTAATATAGGTAAGTATGTGATTACGGACATTGCTGAAGCCGATGAGTTCTTGATAAAGAACTACGATAGCAAAGGTGAATTGTCGCAGAACCTTGCCGAATAATGTGTAACACCTAAAAAAGTAAGAATATGGCTAAAGTAGATTTAAGTTCTTCGGAATGGTGTGACCTGATATTCAGTGGCAAGAATAAGGCATACGGCGCCTATCAGTTAAGAGAGAAATCTCCGAAGCGTCATAATATTGCTGTGATACTGGTGATTGTCATTGCATTGATAGGGTTCAGTATCCCTACTTTGATAAAGATGGCTACGCCGAAGCAGAAGGAAGTGATGACCGAGGTGACTACCTTGTCTCAATTGGAAGAACCGGAAATTAAACAGGAAGAAATGAAAAGAGTGGAGCCCGTTGCTCCCCCGCCTCCTGCACTGAAGAGTTCTATCAAATTCACGGCTCCCGTCATCAAGAAAGACGAGGAAGTGAGAGATGAGGATGAGATTAAGAGCCAGCAGGAACTGACAGAAACAAAAGTGGCTATTTCTATCGCTGACGTGAAAGGTAACGACGAAGAACATGGTAAGGATATTGCTGACCTGAAACAAGTGGTTACCCAAGCTGAACCGGAACCTGAAAAGGTTTTCGATATGGTAGAACAAATGCCTCAGTTCCCTGGTGGACAGGCTGAGATGATGCAGTTCATCAGCAAGAATATGAAGTATCCGACTATTGCTCAGGAAAACGGAACGCAGGGACGTGTGACTTGCCAGTTTGTAGTAGGTGCGGATGGTCGTGTACGTGATGTGAATGTGCTGAGAGGTGTAGACCCTTACCTGGACAAAGAAGCTGTCCGTGTGATTATGTCCATGCCTAAGTGGATTCCCGGTAAACAGAATGGTAAAGCTGTATCGGTGAAGTATACAATTCCGGTAGTGTTTAGGTTACAATAATAATGTGTGTGTCATGAAAACGGTGAAACAACTTCAACTTTTGAGTTTGGCAGTGATGCTGCTTGCAGTGTCTGCCTGCCAAAGTAAGCCTAAGGACGGGCTGACGGATACGTACACTTCGGGTGTGATAGCAATTGCTGCGGACGAAAGTTTCCAGCCTATCGTACAGGAAGAGGTGGATGTATTTGAAGGACTGTTTCCTCTGGCAGGAATTGTGCCCCGTTATGTGACGGAAGTAGAAGCCGTCAATCTATTGCTCAAGGACAGTCTGCGATTGGCTATAACCAGTCGCAGACTGACACCGGAGGAGATGAACTCTTTCAATAGCCGGAAGTTCTTCCCGCAGGAGATAAAGATTGCTACGGATGGGCTAGCGTTGATTACGAACAGGGAGAATCCTGATACGTTGATCACCGTGAACGAAATTCGCAGCATCCTGACGGGAAAGGTTACACAATGGAAGGAAATTTATCCGGCATCCCGGCTGAAGGATATCCGCCTGGTATTTGACAATAAAAACTCCAGTACCGTGCGGTTTGCGGTGGATTCCATTTGTAAGGGTGCTCCGTTATCGGACCAGGTGAAAGCATTGAAAACCAACAGAGAGGTCATCGACTTTGTGTCAAAGACTCCTGATGCTATCGGTATTATCGGTGTGAATTGGCTGAGCGACCGTAATGACAGCACAGGGCTCTCCTTCAGCAAAGAAGTACGTGTGATGTCCGTCAGCGCAGCCGACAAGGCGACGCCGGAAAACAGTTTCAAACCCTATCAGGCATATTTGTTTTACGGTGATTATCCGTTGGCACGCAGCATCTATGCCCTGTTAAACGATCCGCGGAGCGCGCTTCCGTGGGGATTTGCCTCCTTCCTTGCTTCCGACCGGGGACAGCGGATTATTTTAAAGTCGGGATTAGTACCCGCTACCCAACAGGTACGGGTGGTGAATATAAAAGATAAATAACTAAAATGAGTGCTATTATGAAAACGATGTTAGTTCTTAGTATGGGAGCGTTGCTGTTGGCCGGCACACTTTCCGCACAAACGCCTGTACCCGAATGGCAGGCTGGGGTAGATAAAGTAAAAAACTTGATTCAGTCCAATCCCGCGCAAGCTTCTGAGGAGGCTGGGGAGTTACTGAAAGGGAAGAATAAAAAGAATGTGGATCTTGTGACTTCCGTAGCCCATGTTTATCTGGACGCCGGAAAGATCACCGAAGCTCAGGAATATCTGGCTATGGCAAAGAAAGCCAATAACAAAGATCCCAAAGTGTCTGTATTGGAGGGTGATATTGCCCTTGCACAAAAGAATATTGGACAAGCTTGCCAACTTTATGAGCAAGCCATCTATTTCGATCCGAATTGCAAGGAAGCCTACCTGAAGTATGCGCAGGCTTATAAGTCTGCCAGCCCTACACAGGCCATTGAAAAGTTGGAGCAGCTCAAAGCTGTAGATCCGAACTGTCTGGAAGCTGACAGGGAATTGGCTGAGGTATATTATTCCGGCAATCGTTTTGGCAAAGCTGCCGAGATGTATGCGAAATTCATCGACACGCCTCTTGCTACGGAAGATGATATGCTGAAATATGCTTTTGCCCTATTCCTGAATCATGATTTCGAGAAATCATTGCAGGTTGCACAGAAAGGTTTGCAGAAGAATGCACGCCACGCTGCTTTCAACCGCCTTGTCATGTATAACAATACGGACCTGAAACGCTATGAAGATGCCGAGAAGGCTGCCGATGCTTTCTTCAATGCTTCGGACCGTGCAGACTATTCTTATTTAGATTACCGCTATTATGGCGCTTTACTGAGTGCATTGAAGAAATATGATAAAGCTATTATAGAATATGGCAAGGCATTGGATAAAGATGATACACAAGTGGACTTGTGGCGTGAAATATCCGATGCCCATGAAATGAACAATAATTATGCAGAGGCTATTGCTGCTTACCGCAAATATTACGATGCATTAGCCAAAGAAAAGAAGACTCCTGAAACATTATTCCAGTTAGGACGTCTTTATTACGGACAGGGCACATCTTCGGATTCGCTCGCCGTGCAGCCTGCCGACCGTAAACTGGCATTGCAGTCTGCTGACTCTGTGTTCACCCTTGTTTCCGAACAAGCTCCCGACAGTTATCTGGGAGAAATGTGGCGTGCCCGGACCAATTCTGCCATGGACCCCGAAACTACTGACGGGCTGGCGAAACCTTATTACGAAAAGGTAATGGACATGCTACTGAGTAAAAATGAACCGAAGTATAACTCTGCGTTGATAGAGTGCTACAGTTATCTGGGCTACTACTATCTGTTAAAGAGCGACTATCCTACTTCGAAAGAGTTCTGGAATAAAATTCTGGCTATAGACCCCACCAATGCTACTGCCAAAAAGGCGTTGGAAGGCATCAAATAGCAACAATTTTAGTTGTTTGTCGTGTCGGGAGGAGTGGAGAGTGATTCTTAGCTCCTCCTTTTTTTATGTTTTTTTCTGTAAACGCTTGGATTATTAAAAAGATTCTCTACCTTTGTGGTGTACTAATAAACTAATACACTAATATTGAAATTAACAAGGTATCAGATACTAGTTGACAAGGCCTTCTCCTTGTATCTTGTTTCCTTGCCACCTATAAAAACATATAAGTATGCTACAGGTAGAAAACATTTCGTTCAGTTATCGTCGGGGTAAAAAAGAAGTCCTGCACGATTTTTCGCTCTCGTTAGAGAGAGGTAGGGTATACGGGTTACTGGGAAAGAACGGTGCCGGCAAATCTACACTGCTTTATCTGATGAGCGGTTTGCTTACTCCTAAGAGTGGGAAAATAATGTATCATGATACCGATGTACGCCGTCGGTTGCCAATCACACTACAGGATATGTTCCTGGTTCCCGAAGAATTTGAATTACCTCCTATATCTTTAGTCAGTTACGTGGAGCTGAATAGTCAGTTCTATCCCCGTTTCAGTAAGGAAGACATGGTGAAATACCTGCATTACTTCGAAATGGAGCAGGATATTGATTTGGGGGCCTTGTCTATGGGGCAGAAGAAGAAAGTCTTTATGAGCTTTGCATTAGCTACCCACACCTCACTGCTGATTATGGACGAACCGACCAATGGTCTTGATATTCCGGGTAAGAGCCAGTTCCGTAAATTTATAGCTTCGGGCATGTCGGACGACAGAACCATTATTATCTCTACCCACCAGGTGCGGGATATTGATAAGATACTGGATCATGTGGTGATTATGGATAACAGTAATGTTTTGCTTGACGCATCCACTGCCAACATCTGTAGTAAGTTTCTTTTCGTTGAAAGCGATGACCGCGAATTGGCAGAAGCAGCGATTTACACGCTTCCTTCCATACAGGGCAATTTCCTGATGTTGCCGAATACGGATGATGAAGAGTCGGAGATCAATCTTGAATTGTTGTTCGGTGCCGCGCTTACGGACCCTGAGAAGATAAAAGGAATGTTTCACCCTAAACAGAATGAACAATGATACGCGATACCTTTTTTAGTGCGCCCCGTTTTGTGAACTTATGTCGCAAAGAAATGGTGGAGAGTTGGAAGGCAAATTTGCTCCGCTTCGTAATGATGTACGGTATAATGGCAATTGCTTTCGTATGGAACGGATATTTTCGGTACAATTATCCTCAAGGAATGATTGACAGAGGGGTGGAGCAAGATCCTATCTGGTACTTTGAATTGACTATTTTTCTTTGGGCTATGGTTATTATGGGTTTACTGAGTGCTTCGTTCGTTATGGAACGGATGAAGACTAAAACCAACCGAATAGCAGTGTTGATGACACCTGCAACGATGTTTGAGAAGTTTCTCTCTCGCTGGTTGGTATTTACTTTCGGTTTTCTCATTGTGTTCCTGATTGCTTTTAAATTGGCTGACTGGACACGTGTGATGATCTACATGGTAAGTTACCCGGAATTGAAAGGTGTTATTGCTTCCGCTCCGCTTTCCTATTTGGGGAATTCCGGATACTATTGGACAGGTCTCCAAACTTGGGATGGTCTTCTGATGGCATTAAGCGGATACTTTTTTGCTCAGTCTATATTTGTATTGGGTAGCAGTATCTGGCCAAGAAATTCATTTGTTAAGACATTCTCAGCTGTCATTGTTATCATCATAGTTTATGTAGCAATAGGGTCGCTATTAGCGAAAATCTTGTTTGAAGGACGTGGTGGTTATGGAGTACATCAAACGATGTCGGATGAAGCTATGATGCATCTGTCAACAGCCGTCTTTTTCGCAATGGCTGTCTTTAACTGGATAGTTGCCTATTTCCGTTTCAAAGAGTCTGAAATCATTAACCGCTGGTAAGTATGAATTTTAAAGAAAGTAAAGCCATCTATCTTCAAATAGCAGATCGCATTTGTGACGAAGTGCTTCTCGGGCAATATCGGGAAGAGGAGCGCATACCATCCGTCAGAGAATATGCAGCTGTGGTAGAGGTGAACGCTAATACGGTGATGCGCTCGTACGATTATCTGCAATCGCAGGAAGTTATCTATAACAAACGTGGTATCGGTTATTTCGTCGCTTCCGGTGCTCGTGCGTTAATCCTTTCATTGCGTAAAGAGTATTTTCTCAAAGAAGAAGTAGATTATTTCTTCAAGCAGATGTATACCCTTGGTATTTCGGCAGAAGACATGTCGGCTATGTACCGGGAATTTAGTAAGAAACAAAAATAAAGAAGAAGATTATGAAACGAACAACTTATATAATATTTGGAATGTTGCTTACCGGATTGGTTGTGGTGTGCGCTGGCATATTCTACGCCTCTACGCAAGTTACAGGTTGGGATAATATTTTCCTGGATATTAAAGGAGAAAAGAAGACTGTTCAATTACCGCAGTGCAGAGTTATACAGATGGTGGCGGTTAGAAATATCATCGCTACGGGTGAGGGCGAAGAAAAGGGAATAAGAATGCCGGCATTTGGAGAGCTTCCTTTGAAAATTACTTCTGGTGAAGCTGGACAAGGATCTTTCACTTATGCTTCCGGTATGGATGAATTTATGACGATGAATTCAGTTGGAGATACGTTACGTATCGTATTTGATTTTCCTAATGATAAGCTTGAAAAGAAATATCAGGACTTGTATTGGCTTAATTTACGTTCCGAGGAGATGATTATAGCTTTGCCGGATCATGTCCAGTTCTTGCAGACCAGTCTTGAAGCCCAGAAAATGACTATTGAAGGTTTGGCCCGTGATTCATTGTCTTTGATGGTACAAGATTATGCTACCATAAACGACTGCAACTTTAGAGCTTTAACAGTCCAGAATGGTGCGTGGTTGTTTAATACCGGTAAAGCGGATAATTTGCATCTGCATCTGAACGGGATACGTAGTTGGAACGTGAACGCAAGTTCTTTCCATGTTGATACGGAGTATCTGTATGCTCATGGTGATCAAAGATGTACTTTGGAGAATGGCGAATGTCGTCAGGTAGTTTGGATGCCTCAATCTAAAGACGCTTCATTGGATATAAAACTGAAGGAAGCTGCAACAGTAGTTGTGAAATAATAATAGGTATTGTCAGGATACGAAAAAAGACCGTTGAAAAACGGTCTTTTTTATTTAGTTGCGGAGATCCGACTCGAACGAATGACCTTTGGGTTATGAGCCCAACGAGCTACCAACTGCTCCACTCCGCGATGTTTAACGGGTGCAAAGGTACGGCTTTTTATTGAACAAACAAATAAAAGCCATATTATTTTTGCTAAAAAATGTAATAAACGGGCTAACTTATTGATAAGTAGTGTTATAACAGATATACTTTTTTTATCCTCTCCCTGTGACCAAATGTTAATAAAATGTGCGTTTTCTTGTGTGGTATGCAGAAATGTTTTACTTTTGCTCAAATTATTAAGCAATGTGCAATTATTAATATGGCCGTATCGAAGACAAAAGCTAAATTAGTGGATGTAGCCCGTCAGCTATTTGCGAAGATGGGTGTTGAGAATACCACAATGAACGATATCGCTCTTGCTTCTAAAAAAGGTAGAAGAACGCTTTATACCTATTTTAAAAGTAAGGAAGAGATCTATATGGCTGTTGTCGAATCGGAGCTGGACATCCTTTCGGATATAATGAAGAGGGTAGTAGAAAAAGACATCTCACCCGATCAGAAGATAATCGAAATGATTTATACCCGCCTGGATGCCGTGAAAGAGGTGGTGTACCGGAATGGAACACTCCGTGCTACCTTTTTCCGTGATATATGGCGGGTAGAAAAGGTACGAAAACGTTTTGATGCCAAAGAAATACAGCTTTTCAAGGATGTTCTCCGTGAGGGCGTGGAGAAAGGGGTGTTTCAGGTTGACGATATCGACATGACTGCCGAATTGGTGCATTACAGTGTGAAAGGTATCGAAGTGCCTTACATCCGTGGGCATATAGGTGCTAAACTGACCGATGAAACACGTGGACAATACGTTGAGAACATCGTGTTCGGGGCACTACGTAGAAAAGAATAACTTTAATCAATAATTAAAAAAGTATGGGATTATTAGATGGAAAAACAGCCATTGTAACTGGTGCTGCACGCGGTATCGGTAAGGCTATCGCATTAAAGTTCGCTTCTGAAGGAGCAAATATCGCATTCACTGACCTGGTGATTGATGAAAATGCAGAGAATACGGCAAAAGAAATTGAAGCAATGGGCGTGAAAGCTAAAGGTTATGCTTCAAATGCTGCTAATTTTGAAGATACTGCCAAGGTGGTAGAAGCTATTCATGCAGACTTTGGCCGCATCGATATTTTGGTAAACAATGCAGGTATCACCCGTGACGGTCTGATGATGCGTATGAGCGAGCAACAATGGGATATGGTTATCAACGTTAACCTGAAATCCGCTTTCAATTTCGTTCATGCTTGTACTCCGATCATGATGCGCCAGAAAGGTGGTAGCATTATCAATATGGCTTCTGTAGTAGGTGTTCACGGTAATGCCGGACAAGCCAACTACGCAGCTTCCAAAGCTGGTATGATCGCTCTGGCTAAATCTATTGCACAGGAATTAGGTTCTCGCGGTATCCGTGCCAACGCTATCGCTCCGGGTTTTATCCTGACCGATATGACTGCTGCATTGTCTGACGAGGTAAGAGCTGAATGGGCAAAGAAGATTCCTTTGCGTCGCGGCGGTACTCCCGAAGACGTGGCAAACATTGCTACCTTCCTAGCTTCTGATATGTCTTCTTATGTATCAGGACAGGTGATTCAGGTAGATGGTGGTATGAATATGTAAGAAAGCGTATGACTGTCGTATACGAGGACAATCATATCATTATAGTCAACAAGACCGCTTCCGAGATCGTTCAGGGAGACAAGACGGGGGATACGCCGCTTTCGGAAACCGTAAAGCAGTATCTGAAGGAGAAATACCAGAAACCCGGTAATGTCTTCATCGGTGTTACCCACCGGCTGGACCGCCCCGTAAGCGGTCTTGTTGTATTTGCCAAGACCAGCAAGGCGTTGTCCCGCCTCAATGAAATGTTCAAAACCAGTGAGGTGAGGAAGACTTACTGGGCTATCGTAAAGAATGCCCCGAAGGAGCCGGAAGGAGAATTGGTGAACTATCTGGTGCGCAATGAGAAGCAGAATAAGAGTTATGCTTATGATAAGGAAGTGCCGAAGAGTAAAAAGGCTATCCTGCACTATCGGTTGATAGGTAAGTCGGATAATTACTTTCTGCTGGAAGTAGACCTGAAGACTGGGCGACATCATCAGATACGATGCCAGTTGGCAAAGATGGGATGTCCTATCAAGGGAGATTTGAAGTATGGCTTTGCCCGTTCCAATCCGGATGGAAGTATTTGCCTGCATGCACGGCATATCAGTTTTGTGCATCCGGTATCTAAAGAAATGATTGAAGTGGAGGCACCTGTACCACCGACGAATCTCTGGCAAGGCTTTCAGATGATATAAGAAAGAGCTTACCATAAAATAGAAATGCGTCAAAAGACTATTTAGCCTTTTGATGCATTTCTATTCATAACTTTATTCTCTTATCAGAAAAAACGTGGTTTTACGAATTTATCTTTATAAGATGTGAAACGAAGTCCTGACATTCCATTGCTTGACGTAGGGAAGTTGACAGACTTGATGAGTGAATAATCATCCGCATCCAGTGCATAATACTCTTCTGCTGTATCCGTGGTGACGCATACGGTCCAGTCAAACATATTACCGAAAATGGAAAAATTATCTGTTTCCGGATTATAAGAAGGAAGGCCGGTCTTTATTACTTCATAGGTTTTATTCTTCAGTACGTAGAAGTTGTTGTTCACGTCCGTTATATATCCTAACGTCTTGCGGTCCTGAAACTCTGTAATAAATAGATATTTGGCGTTTAATCCTTCAGGCAGGGGAATAGCACGTACATAAGGACGTCCTTGGGTTTGCTTCATATGAAACAGTTTTCCTTCGGCATCCAGTATCAGGTACCCTTCATCATACTCTTTGCGGGTGCTAGGATTACCTGCTACATACTGTGCCGGAAAGCGAAACTCTTTTTTCTTTAAAACTTCCGTGAAGACTTTGCTTTTCTCCTGATCTATAGTGTTATTTTCCATTACGATAAATTCAATTCCATGGGGGGTGATGCGGAATACGTCATCCGGCATCTTCAGGTCTACTCTTCCTGACATACTTTCCAGTAAAGGGTAGAGGGGAACGGAAGGGGCGTTGATATCCGCAGCAGAAACACGGAAGTTAAAGTTCGTGATTTGTACTTGACGCGGACTTACGGGAACCCCCATTAGACTGTCTGGAAAGCGTTCATCGGCCATTAACTGGCGCACGTAGAATAAGGGCAGAATGCTGTCTGTCTGCTCTTGAGTGTAATTATTGCCCGACTGATCCCGGCGTATCAGTCCGACGCTTTCTTCATACCCCATAGACAAGAAATCACCTATAACGCAACTGTACATGGAAAAAGGCGTGCGTGAAGGTTTAGCTGCAAAAAAGGTGTAACACCAGGGTAACTGCCACAGGAGCAGCAACACTAGTGTAATACAGAGGAATATTATACTAAAACGTTTCATTTTTCTTTCTTTATTAATATATGTACATCATTTTAATCCTGCTTACCGGCTTTGAAGCGTAGAACAGAAAGCCAAGAAAAGCTGATTGTCAGCAGACTATAAATCGTCAACCATGGAAGGAAACCGTTGTAAGCTTCCGGATCGGATGAAAGGAAGAATACCCGGAGTAGCAGAACGCTTATCACGAGGTTGAGTACTCTGCGTTTCCAGGTAGGTTCCAGACATACCCAGGCAATGAGCAGATAGGCGCATATTCCGGCTATATACCACGGAAGAGCTGTCAGTAGTATGCGTGAATATAGTTCAGGAGCGAGTATACCCTGTAGATACACAAACATTAGGATATAATTGGTAGCAAAGCATATTACTAATGTCAGCAAACCGTAAAGAAGCATGAGGTTAATCATTTTTAGTTGCGGATAAGGTAAATGCAGGGTCAGTTTCAGACACTTATGGTACATCTCGGGAATGAACTGCACTAGTGCAAGAAGAATACCGACTAGCAGAGGCACATATTCCAGCAGGTTCACAAACACAGCATCACGTGAAAGCATGACTTCCCAGACATGGGCAGCTCCTTTCAGTTCCACTACCCGGTTGATGCGTAACATCGAATATCCTGCAAAGCCTAGAGTTACAATGCAGGCAAGCAGCAGGTACCAGCGTGTCTTGATCCATTCTTTAAAAAATATAGCATTCATTTTATCTTCAATATCTTTTTAGGTGAATTTAGTATTTTCCAGTTAGGCCGATGAAGGCGTCTTCCAGATTTACAGTCTCGCATTTGAGGTTGTTGTAGGGTGTTTGCATCGATTTCAGATGAGTTTCCGCTTCCGGCTGTTGCAGGAATGAGTAAGTTTCCAGCGTATTGCGTATCACGGACGGATGGTAGAAAACGTCTGTTTCCGGCAATTTGTATCCTTCGGGAACCGTGCATGTATATCGGCGTACGTTGTCCAGCAATTCTTTTATGGGCTGTTGAATCAGTATTTTTCCATAATCCATGATGATGCAGTCGTCTATAAGACGTTCCATATCCTGTATGATGTGTGAAGTCAAGAATACTGTTTTGTTTTCGGAACGGGCATAGTCGCGCAGGTAGTCCACAAACAGGCGGCGGTATCCCGGGTCTAAGCCCAGAGAAAAATCATCCAGTACCAGTAGTTCCGGATTCTGCGCCAGGATTAGTCCTAAAGCTACCTGCGAGCGTTGTCCGCAGGACATTCTCGAAATACGCTGTTTCGGCGCCACTTTCAGTTTGTTCATTAATTCGTAGTAAGCTTCCTTTTTCCATTGTTTGGGGTAAAAAGCCGAATAGAATTTTTCTATTTGCTGAATAGTCATGAACTGATATTGCACGTGTCCTTCGATGAGCAGACCTATGTTCCGGCGGAGAGAGGGGGCCATAGTCTGAATATCCTGACCGAAGATGGCACATTGGCCGGAACGTGGTTTGAGATAACCACTCAATATATTGATGGTAGTGGTTTTTCCTGTACCATTTTTTCCTAACAGTCCCAGAATACGTCCTTTGGGTACGGTGAAACTGAGGTTCTCGTAAATTAACCGTTTGCCATAATAATGCGTCAGGTTATTACATTCAATGATGTTCTCCATTGATTTTTGTTGTTATGGTTATAAAAAAAGAAAAAGAAGGGGGATAATAATGCCTGCTGCTAATTCTATGCCTCCCCGTCCCCATAATCCTTTCGGGCCTTTTATCATAATTATACCGGAGACGGTGATAATAATGAGCCCTGCGGCAAATAAGTCGGCAAAATGAGTCCACCAACTACCGGGGTTGTAATGCAGCTTTGTGAGCGCGCTCAGTAGTGGGCGTCGTGTCAGCTTCTCATAAACAGCATGCCGAGTGGATAACTCTACCACTAAACTAGACCCACCTTTCAAAAATACCTTCATTAGGTTTTCCTGTGGAAAGTAATGTTTGGTGTAATTGCCCTCTTCGCCTAGCGGTACCAGCAATTTCAGTACATCTTCCTTCTTGAAGTCAGACTGCACCGGAAGTATTTCAGTAATGGCATATTCCTGCCTTTCCACTGAATAATTCGGATTAATGGTGTTCCGGTGATTCATGACAATTCCGGAAATGGCATAAATCAATACCATTCCGGAAAAGAAAAATGAAAGATCACGATGAATGACACGGCTCCACTTGCGTAAAGTGATTCCGGCCTTATTGAATTTCATAATCCGTGGCTTCCAAATAATAGAATGACAAATAAGGTTTTCCGCTTTCTGCTTGTCTTTTGGCTATCTGGGCGCGGAAGTCGGCGATACGTTTTTCCGGTGTATTGGCGGTTTCACCACGAGCTTTCTTCTCGCTGCTGCATCCACCTTCGCTTTCACCATGTTTCTCCGCATTGGCAGCTTTTAGTTGGGCTTCCCATTGTTGCAGGTAGGCTTCGTCCACGCGTTGTTCTTTCAGCGTGCCGTTTACGCGGACAATGCTGTTAACACATTTGGTGTCGAAAGAGCCTAATTTACCGGCTTCCACACGAATCACCTGCGTGTCGTCGCTACCCATTAGGAATATTTTTGTGGCACCATGCTTGCAGGCGTGCGTGCATACACCTTCTATGGTAACGGCTTGGTCAGCCAGTGTTTCTGCATTGGCGAGCAGGCTGTCTATTTCCATAGCGCCGGACTGTTCTACAGCGGCTGTTTCATTAGTTTTAGCTTGCTTGTTGCCACAGGCCACGAACGTGAATGTTGTTGCAGCAATGGCTGCGAATAAAAGAACTCTTGTTTTCATTGCGATGTTTATTAATTAGTTAGTAATTTTTTTAGAGAGATAAACCGACATTTACCCAAAGGGAGGTTCCTTTCTCACTGTTGGTATATCTGGCTTGTTGCCAACCCGCTTCTAAGTGAGCCAGCATGTTTTTGAATACATTTTTGGACCAGCGTAATGAAATTCCATAACTGGTATTTCCAGAACTTTGCATATCGAAATTCTGTTGCAGGATGGTCATTGCATAAGGGTGTGTCACTTGTCCGATATCCAGGGTTGCATCTAATTTTTCCTGATGTGCTCCCCAAATACGCACAAAGAGCATATCCTGTTTCCATCTCCAGGTAGAAGCGAAAGCTAAAGAAGTATCGAACAGACTGTATTCCACCTTTTTAGAAGGACTTTTATAGGTATCTTTCCTGTAGTGATAACCTACGGCTGGTTGCAGGCTCCAGCGCCATACTTTAGTCTGCTCCTGCTCGTAAAAAGCCGATAAGTTGCTCCAGAGTCGTTCGCTTCCGAATTGTTGAGCGGTTGCAATCTGCGGATAAATACTATTCACAGCATCTCCATAAAGAATTTCTGTACCTTTCCGGTCACGGAATTCAGCATTTGCCTTTATTCCCCAATTATGATTCCGGGTAGTGGCAGAAGTCCAGGCTATTTCTCCCTGATAGCGATCCTCGTCCAGCTCGTTCAGTGTGAGATCGTTTGCGCCAGGCAGAATCTTTTCATAGAAAGCGTGCTGGTAGGAAACCGAACTTGTCCAGCCTCCATCACTTTTTACTGGTAGCAAATCTAATCCTGCTCCGAAGATATGGCCCTGATACCTCACCGTATTGCGGGTACCGTCGAAACGCGTATAGCTTGTTCCCAGGCCGGAGAGATGGAACGTTTTCGATACTCCCAGTTCATTATAATATGTGATATCCCCATTTTGTTTGTACTTATGGGCTTCAGCGGACAAAGCCACGGCATATCGTTTATTGAATTGATAAGAAGCACCAGCTTTTCCCTGTAAATCGGCAATGGAATTACGTGGACGCGGGTCTACATCCCTGTATTCAAGCAGGGCGCGGTATGAGAATTCCCCGCCAAATGTCCATCGTCCGTGAGAAGCAGCATATCCGCCTTCGAAGAAGTAGGTTTCCGATTTTATATCTCCTCCTATGGTGTCTGCCATTACGTACGGGTAGATGAGCTCGTAGTCTGCACTCTCGTTCCACTGTACGTTCTTTCGCTCTCCGTTGTGGTAGTAAGCGTTGCCCCAGATGCGTGAGGCATCCGACATGCGGACATATGAGTCGGCTGCTACCTTGAATCCACCCCAGCCGTCACCTTCCTGTGCGTTCAGGGCGCGGCTCTCATTGTCCCAGTCTCCCGAAATGGAAAGTGAAGAGTATGAGTCGGAGTAGCGGTAATAGTTAAGAGCAGGGTTCAGATAAGGCGTTATTATGAAATTTTGCCTTACTGCTGAGCGCTCATAAGCCCGTTTCTGAATCAAGACCGTGTCCCCCTTTTGTGCAAAGGAGGATACGGTCGCTACAACGAGGATGAATGAAGATATAAATCGTAAGATCATCTTGTTAGTGAGAAATTGTGATTACTCGTGAAACTTGTAATACGGATCGGCAGGTTGTTCAGGCAGAAAATCTACGCTGGAGTCGTTTGTATCCTGCAATGTTTTACCGGAAAGTACTTTGCGGCGCACACTTTTGCCATAACGCGTCTTGTCCTGATTTACCTTTCCACAATACGTCCAGCCTCTATCCAGTGCAGGAGATGTTACATTCCATACGTATTCGCTTTCCACACTGAGATTCACAGCATCCAGAATCCATTTGTTAGGAATCTTGTAGGCGTCACCGCTCATAGGATAGACGTTACCACCGATAATCATGTTATATTCGTAGGTGTAAGCATAGTCTTTCAGATAATCCTCCTTACTGAGTTGGTTGTTTTCGTCATCTCCCAAACGTGCCAGTGCAAACGAGGTAAAGCCACGGTTATGTGGTCCCCAGATGGTTGCTGTATAACAGTATATCTTTTCCAAGTTCGGAACTTCAGTGTCCGTGTCTTCAAAACTTGGATTTGAGGATACATCGTACCATTCAAAGTCAGCCTTTGTCAAGTCGAATGAGTTACTGTTGGCAACTGTGTGATCCATGCCTATATCGCATAACAGCAAAGATTCGCCGGGAGGAACCATGATCTTTCCGCCTAACGGGATACGATAAATGGCTTTTGTGGAGAATGCCTCATTCATGATATCAGGTGTGTAGTCATATTTACTTGTAGTCATGAAGGCTGATTCGGCGATTGTCAATCCGTCTGCGCAAAGCGTGTCGCCGGAGTTGTTGTAAATACGGAAGTATTTGTCACCGGTATATTGTTTCTCTTCCGGAGTAACGCTACCGGTGAAGAAAATTTCGGCGATAACGAAATTGCCTCCTTCTTCACTGGAGTTATATACATAACCGGTTACGTCGAGGGGAGATGTGCCAGTAGCTTCGGTGAAGGTCACAGATTCCTGGTAGGCACGCATTTTTGTGTATACCATTTCATCATTCAGCTTATAACTTAGGGAACCTTCCATACTGATGGTATATAAGCCCTCGGGTACACTTACCGTGATACTGGCATTGGATGTAGTTGCACGGGTGCCGGGTTTCACAACAGAAGTTGTTTCTCCGGTATTGATATTCTTCAGGGTCAGCTCCTGAATACCGATTGTAGGGTTGTAACTCTGCAATTCAGACGGTGCGTTGAAATGCAATGTTACATTGGCCAGTTTTACACTGTTGTCATCATCGTCACTACAGGCGGTGAATGCCAAGGCTGCAATAAACATGCAGGCTACGTAAAGGTAATGTTTCATTTTCATTTTCTTTTTCTTTGTTATCATATTAAAGTTTTATATTAAGTTCCATCCCGAAGTAAGGGCTGGCTGCTGTTCTTCTGATGAGGTATCCTTTTTTGGTATAATCGGGCACATAGTCCAGAATGCGGTCGGCAAAGAGGGCTATTGACAGATTCTTGCCGAAGTCTTTAGTTGCCTTGAAATTGACATACATGTAGAACGGGTCGGTACTCTTTTCGAACTGTTCCTGATTATAGCTCAGTGTCAGATGCTGTTTATAAGTATCCGTCTTGTCCGCATCCGTGTATGGCGACACGGTTCCTGTGGCATCTATGTACGAGATGGGCACACCGCTTCTCTCTTTAGTTTGCTTGCTGTAGAACCAAGTGCACTCTACGGTGGCCGAAAGTTTTATTCCCAATTTGTCCAACCAGGTGTCTACTATGAAGTTGCTGTTGAACTGTTCGTAGGAATAACGGTCGTCCGATTCGTAAAGACCTATATACATATCGCTCAAGGCGACATTGCCGATAACTTTCGACACAGATTTCTGTATGGGCAGACTATTCTCGTAGTTGGTACGTAGCCAGGCACCGTTAATGGTGAGTTTAGAATTTATTTTTTTGAAACGTTCCGAGGCGAACTGGAACTCGATACCTTCTTTCAGCGTCAGACTGCCGTTTCCGGTGTAAGAGTATCCGTTCAGTACGCTTACCTCTGAGTAAGGCATGCCTTCCAGTGAGGGAGGTCCTGTCAGTTCTGAACCGTCTATGCCGCTGGCATCGTATTTTTTATAAGAATAAGGGGAATAATTCGCCATCGAACGGAAACCGGAACTCATGCGTTCGCGAAAATAAGTGATGGAGAAATCGTTCCTGTGAAATTCCATGCCCAAGCGCACTTCCCATTTAAAGTTACGTGCTGCCTTTAGGTTATAGTTCACCGGGTCTACGATGTAAGTACGCAGATTCATGCGCTTATAGTCCGGATTGCCGTTCCAATAATTTAGTTGTACGAAGTCCATATACAACTTGTTGGGGTACAATTGCGCCAACGTAGGCGTTTTGGTCAACCATCCAAAGCCGCCGGAAACGTTTATATTCAAGTCGTTATTGCCAATGCCTATTGCAGGGAAACTCCATTGGGCATTAATGCGCGGATCAAAATAAGGCTTGCCGCTGAGGGCATACCGGCTGTTCAGGTTCAGCAGCATGCTGCTACCTATTCCGGCCTGGACTTCCAGGTGATGCTTACCTATGGGAATACCTATCTGATCTTCCACGAATAGTGCAATTTGCTCGCTCGCCGGAATGTCACTGTACTTGCGGGGACGTGTATAAGAACTGCCCGGGTTAAGTGGGCGGCTTAGGTCGTACACTTGCCCGTCTCCTAGATTTTTGGCATAAGTCCATGAAGCACCTACTTGGATTCGGTGTGTAGCGTTCCACGTTTGTAACTCGAACTTTGTTTTTACCTTGGCATATAAATTTAGAGGCCTTCCATCTACAGTTACGTGAGCAGTATATTTATAAGGCAGTATTTCAGCGTCATATTCACCTTCTTCCATATGGGTGGGTACGGTGCGGTCGCGATCCAACTGGATGAACTTACTTCGTTCTATCTTATCCCACGACATGTTGGCAGACAGATCCAGTGTCACCCCTTTGAATGCTTTGTCCTGTGGGGCAATCCAATTTAACGAACTGTTCCATCGGCCGGAGTGATAGCTCGATTTGTAATTGTCTTCTTGTTGTGTTTGTATGTCCGGGTCGGTTTTTACATTATCTATATTGCCTGAATAACTGATGCCGGCAGTCCAGTTCAAGCGATGTTCATTTCCAAGCAGCCACTTTTTGTTGAGGCGTACGGATGCATTGATGCGCTTGAAATTGTTGAGGCGGTCCCGCGGATCATTGTACGAGTCGAGAAACCCTGCATCTGCTGACAGAACGGTTCTTTGATCTTTCCATTCCACACCTTTGCCTATGGAAAACAGTTTACCGTATTGATCTGCTTTGATGCGTGCCTCCACCGGGGTGGCTTTCTGCTTTTGCTTGATAATGACTACACCACTGGTCAGGTCGTTGTATTCCACGGAAGGAATACCGCGGATGATTTCCACGCTTTCGATGTTATCGGTGGAAATGTTACGCATGTCTACGCCGGCATTCACGGCGTTATATGCGTCAAACGTCGTGTTGGGGTCAGTGAGCAACCGCTGCATATTGGCATCTGTACTGATGGGAGCACCATCAATGATGAACTTGGTTCCTAAAGAAGAAGTATTGTAGTTGGAACTGCTGGTGCCTACCTCGCGCAAGGTAATGTTTTTGGCGCCGTTCATCTTGGGATCGCTGGTCTTCCCTCCCGGCAATAGTGCCAGCAAGTCAGAGAAACTTGTAGGTTGCAGATGTTCCATTGCCGTGCGGTCTATTTTCGAGGCGCTGGTTATTCCTTTTGACTCAGAAGCTGTCACTACCACTTCTCGTAATGCAGTGGAAGACGGTTTCAACGAGAATATCAATGACATGTTATTAGTCAGGTCGATGGATCTTTCCTGTTTCTCATATCCTATATAGGAGACTGTGATATGGTAGTGTCCGCTTTCTATATGGGTGATATTGAACCTGCCGTTCTCGTCGCTCGTACTTCCGTAGAATTTGCCTTCATCGGATTTCATGCGGATAGTGGCGAAAGGAAGGGGCTCTTTCTCCTGGGCGTCAAGTATTTGTCCGCTAAATTTGTAAAACGATTGTGCGGAACACCAGGTAGTGAAGAACAAGAGGTAACTTAGTATTATGTATATGACTTTACGCGACATTGATTTATGCACTTTTTGGAGTTGCAAAGTTATTGGATCTGTGCACGATCAGCAATCGCTAAAAGTCGGTATATTTTCTTTAAATAACGTGAATGATAACAATATATAGGTATTTCAAAAGTACAGTTTCTATAAACCTGAAAGGCCAATGTTGGGTAAAATGAATCCGATGCATGTATCATCCGACCATAGCCATACAAACTGTTCGTCTGATTGGAGAATATATAACTGTGTTATCCCGTCGAGTTTGATACCCATGTTTCCTTCCACTTTCCCGTCTGTCCTTTCTTGCCCCGAGGGAAGGGCATTCAGTTGAAGAGCCGTGTATTGCTTCCCTTGCGCATCCTGTATGCGAAAGAGCTTTTGTGAGGGATTGCAATAGTATTGATTTGTCTGCTTGTCGAAGAGCAATAATGCTTTCCCGTTCTGGTAGATTCCTATTTGCGTGGAAGATAGCAGGCTGCTACGTTCTTCTTTGTAAAGGTCATTTTCATCTTTTGAGCAGGCGTATAGTAAAGAGACGCTGATCAGTAGCAGGATATATTTGAATGTTTTCATAAGTATTTCTATTATTGGATAGTGATATATTGCATAATATACTCTTTGTTGCCGTCCGAACGGGTGATTTCTGCCTGGATACTATGTTCTCCGGTTTCGAGTCTGATGTAGTTTTTATTTTCCTTTCCATCTATATACCATTTTTCGGCCTTTATATCCTCGCAGTCCGCCAGATGGAACAATATGGGATTCTCCGAACTGTTGACTGGAATCGACTGCTCGATGCGTGGGTAGTAGAGTCCTTTCCGTTGGGTAGTAACCGAGAGTGTATGCTCTATTTCGTTGGAATTTAGGATAGTGACTTCGTATTGCTTGCCGGGTTGCAAACCGTTTATATGACATTCTGTTGATGTAGTTGTTTGCGAACTTGCAACCTCTGTACTTCCTGTCGGTTTCCAGGTTACTGTCCATTTCTTTCCGATGTTGTCTTGCCATGTCACAAGGGCATCGTATTGGTATGCTTGCACATGATAGTCAGACATACCGAAGTAAGTATCATCCACGGTTAGCAAGATATAGTCGTCAACCGTGGCGATCTCCAATATATTCACCTTTGTGTTCCCCCCTTTCCAGGAGCGGAAATCTTTTTGTTTAGCGGACATAAGGCTGGTCACTTTGTATACGCCGGGAAAGAAGCTGTAACGGGAGTAATACACAGCATTTGTCGCATTGGGATACGAACAGACTACTTTCATGCACTCGTGGCCTGCTATGGTATTTACCGAATTGTACGTCAGCCATTTGGAGGGTGTGGTATAATCTATGTGATAGACTAACAGCCCCGATGTGCCCTGGCTTTCGTGATAACTGTAATAATCTGGAATATCCCATACATTGTCGCCCGTACCCCGGTATTCCAGCAGGAAATAATCATTGTCCGTATCGGTTCCTATCAGATAACCTTTATCCTGATGGACGGGAGCCAGGCGGAATTTTCCTGAGGTGTTCAGAACTTCGGGCTCTGCCCAACCTATCATCCAACGTTCCAGAATGCTCAGTGCCGGTGGAGTACGACTGTCGTTGTTGTAGCTGCCACTGGCCATCAGCGAATAGGTACCGGGACCGGCAGCCTGCCCGTTGGTGGTGTAATTCGTATCATAAAGATCAGGCCATCCCAGAACGTGTCCGAACTCATGACAGAACGTGCCGATGGAAGTGAATTTGTTGTTTCCATCTTTGTACTTGGAGAGTTCTCCGGCACAGGCGTAACCAGCGAGCCGGTTACCTCCGAAAGTGTAAGTGCCCTTATATGCTACGCTGTAGCGGTGAGGCCAAATACCTTCAGGATCGCTTCCGTCCGCTTCACCGCCACCGGAGTAAAAGACGAATACGTCACGCATGACGCCTGCTTCGGAATAAGGACCAAAGTCAATGCCGTTGGCGTAGGCCATCCGGCAGACGTCCACTACCATTTCGTAGGCAAGTTCGTCATCATTGGCGGTGTAGTAGCTACGTTCGTGTGGCAGTGTATAAGGACCTACAACTACAAATTCCGGGTCGAAACGTCCGTTACTGTTGTCATAATAGTATTGCCATGCACTGCCTGTTGCGCCGTTCTCACTGTAATTTTTGCTGTTCAGCATATCTTCGAAGTGTCCTTTGCTACCTATAGTAAAAGGCACATCCGGAAATTCGGCTAATAATACAAGTCCTTTTTGCTTACCTGTGGTAGCAAATCCATTATCTATAAAACGTTCCGGCGGAGTGAATCCGTTTATTGTTCGCGTGTTGGAAGAGTTGCTTTTATTCTGGGCACTGCGCATCATCTGCTGTTTGTGGGCTGTGGGAGATAGGGGGCGAAGTCCTTGTGTGAATCCTTGTCCTAACTGTTGCCTTTCGGAATTGCTTAATTTACCCATCGGACGTGCTTTGACACCAGTAGAGGCCAACTGCCCGTTGGGTGAAAGGGTTGCATAATAATAATCTCCATCAGATCCGGAAGTCAGCGTATAGCCTTCTTCAGATATAGTGTAATGGTAATATTCATCTCCATAAATGCGTATTTTGAGACGGGTACCGTCACTTTGGGTTACGGTGATAACTCCCGGCCGGGCAGGGATGGCATATAGCAGATTGCTTCCTGTAAAGAGAAGAGCTTGGAATAGCAAAAAGGGTATGATGAATGATTTTGTTTTCATGTGTGTTTTTATAAAGACTCCATAGTAAATTCGAAATATAATTTATTACTTGCAAAGTACCGCTATATTTCCCTTTTGAACAATACCTATGTTTAGGTATTTTGTGCTTGTTGATTAGATCCATTATTATAATAAGATGATGTTCTTGTGTCTGAAAACGACAAAAGCCATCCCCCAGAATAGACAAGTAGGGGACGGCTTTTGTTGTCAGTGTGCTTACTATTATTCAGCAGGCTGTGCAGGTGTTTCCGTTGCAGGAGTACCGTTGGCAGAAGCTTCAGCTTTGGGCTCTTCAGCTTTCGGTTCTTCTGCTTTGGGTTCTTCCTTGGCAGGCTCAGTGGCTTTAGGCTCTTCAGTTTTTTCCGTTGCCGGTTGTTGCTGTTGAGTTTTCACCGGATCCTGAGCGTTTGCCACGAAAGAACCACCACAAACAAACATAAACAGGGCTGCTACTAATACTAACTTTTTCATAATCATTTGCTTTTTTAGAATTATACTAAATATATTTTATAGTTGAAAGTTTAGGTTTCCTTTTTGCTTTAGGAAGCTTTGCGCTTACGTAAATTATAGTTGCAAAGCACGTGCCAGAAGATATGAATTTTAGGTAAATGGTTGATAATTAATGATGAAAAGTGAGTGGGGAAGTGTGGCACAGTGTGGAATTGTGTGGAAAGTGTGGAATGGGGTGTGGAAAAATTCCACACTGGGGCTCTGCTCCGTACCAAGACCATAATAAGGTTGCAAATTGGATACCATTATTTATTAAATAGAGGAGTTCTGAATCGGTTGATATTTTGGAAATGTACGGGTGTGGAGAATGATAGCATATAAACCTGTAAAGATGGATAATAGCTCTATAATGATAGATAACAAACCTTTTATGATAAAGAATAAACCGTTTTCTGTGTTGGATTTGATTACTTTGCATTTATAATAAAACATCTATAAAACTATTATGATTGATAATTCTCAGCCCCCTAAAATTTCATTCTGCATTACTTGTAAGAATAGACTTTATCAGATTAAAAAGACTCTTCCTCAAAATCTAGAGGATAATCGCAGATTGCAAGAAATAGTAGAATTTGTGCTCGTAGATTTCGGAAGTACGGACGGACTTCGTAAATGGATATCTGATAACTTTAAACATGAAATACGGTCTGGATATCTAAAGTACTTTTATACAGAAGAGATGGTTTATTGGCATGCTTCTATAGCAAAAAATACTGCGCATATGTTGGCGCAAAATGATATTTTAGTAAATCTGGATTGTGATAATTATACAGGAAGTAATGGTGGTTGGTTTGTTATCTTGCAATTTATAAAGAATGATGGACCTATGTTTTTGCACCAATGTTCTGATGATGGTTTTGACGGTTCATTTGGACGTATATCAATTAAGCGGAATGATTTTCTATCCATTGGAGGATATAATGAAAGTTTAGCACCTGCTGGCTATCAAGATTTAGATTTAATCAATAGATTGATGGCGAAAGGTTACAGACGTATCGAAGTGAAAGATTCCAAATATAATAGAGCAATCAGGAATACTAAAGAAGAAGGAATTGCATTTACTCATTCATCGTTCAAAACATGGCATGAAATGGATGAGTATAATGCAAAAATTTCCCAATCTAATATTCTTGCTGGCAAACTTATCGCTAATGGAGGGAGCTTCGGTATCAGAAAGAATATTTTTGATATAGAAGGAAATGTGCCAAAAGAGGTCGATTCTTTGAAATATGCCCATAAAATCTCTTTCAATATTACTTGTATGAATCGCCTTCATCATATTAAACAGACATTGCAACAGAATATTCACGATAATTTCTTATCTGAGCAGGTTGAATTTAATCTTTTGGATTATAATTCAAAAGATGGATTAGAGAGATGGGTAAAGCAACAAGGTGAATTGTTTGATACAGGCATATTCAACTATTACAAAACGATCACCCCTACTTACTATCATCGAACTCATAGCCGGAATATGGCATTCCGCCTGTCAACAGGAGATATTGTTTGTAATTTGGATGCTGACAACTATTTAGGTGAAGGATTTGCCGCATACATATTGAATCTTTTCTGTATGTCTGATGAAAAAGTATTTTATACTCCAAGGTATTCAGAGAGAGATGTTATTGGGCGTCTTTGTTTATGGCGCAAACATTTCTTGTCTGTTAATGGCTATAATGAGGCGCTTCCCGGATACGGTTTAGAGGATATTGAATTGTATTACCGGTTATGGAAATCCGGAATAGAGCAAGAATTTATTTTAGAAAATCGATTCTGCAAAGCGATTCATCATTCTCATGAAGAGCGTGTTTCGCAAGAATATATGGGAAGGCATATAATAGAAATGTATTTATTTTATATAAATCCGTATCAGACACAAGTATTGCTACGATATCAAGACGGTAGTTATTCTAAAACCATTTTGAAGGATAATATTTATTGTAACTACAACCGCTCGTCCCATTACGAGAATATCAATCAATATTTTCTGGATGAAAAGAATAGAATAATCGGTGGCAAAAATCCGGAAGGGGGACAGTGGGAAGATATTGAAGGCTGTCTGTCTTCTTTCTATAGAGTGGATAATGTTGATTTGCAATCGGAAATACTCGTATATTTATCAGAAACACAAAACTTTTGGGAAATTGAAAGATATGAGTGTGGCGGACTATCTGTCAATCCCAATGGCTTTGGTCAAGGCATTGCCTATAAGAACTTTGATTACGATAATCCTATATTTTTAAAGTAGTTATGAACACAGAATTTATTCGAGAGAGTAATAGAACCTTGTATTGCTTTTCCATATTTTATGCTCAGGATGAGTGGGGAAGAATTTTACCTTTGCTACATACTTATATGATGTCCAATCCTGACATCCATCAATATATGTTTTTCTTGTCGTATGAGAGGGGAGAACATATTAGGTTGATATTCTCTTCTTATACCGTACATGGAGCGATCTTGCAGGAGGCTGTTCATCAGGCTTTGAAGAAGATTGTGGAGAATCATCCGTCCTGTGAGTTAGTACCTACTTTTTATGGAAAAGAATTGTGGGCGCATCATCCTGCTAATGCCGTAGTGAGAAATGCATTTGAGATTTCCCGATATCAAGTATATTGCATTCCATATAGCGCGTTCCTTAATTTAACATCATTACTCATTATACGTCTATTGGCGGATGATTGCAGTGAAGAGGGTCGTACGTCTGTAGCGCTATATCTGTATGTTCAATTATGCAGATCTTCCCGATTTGTTTCTCTCCATGATTATCTTCATTCACTTCATGTTCCGGATTGTACAGAAAATGTGGAAGAAGAAATGGAGCTTATTAGCTTCTATTGGGAAAGTAACCCGGTAGACGAGTTTTTATCTGATATGACGACATTTTATCTTTGGCAAAAAGAGAGGGAGTTTATATATTCTATATTGGGAATTGCAGATGGATTTACGGTTTTGGCCTATAATATTAGAGGGCAATTAGGCTTAATGGATAAAAGTTATTTATACGCTCTTAGCCTTCTTAAAACATGGAGTATGTACACGATAAAATAAATGTAATTTTATGGAAATATTTAGAGAACTACAATCTAACTCTGATGGGATAATGGTTATACGATATTCCTATATGCAAATGATTAGATTTGAGGATATTGCTTGTGTCTATACGGATAGACCATATCTTGTTATTGTTACTAAAGAGAAAGTAAAGAGCCATTTGTTGCAATTTTCTATTAAACAAATGATTGATATTCTTCCTGGTAACTTTTGTATTTGCAATCAATCAACTATTGTAAATGTTGATTATTTGACTGTATGGCAGAAAAGGAAAGAAGAGTATTGGATACGGCTGATTACTGATCATGAATTCAAAGTTTCAAGAAGATGTAGAAATACGCTGAAAGGTAAATGGAGATTCGTTTACAAGTTGCCGGAAGTGGAATGGGTTGTAACCGAATAGTATCTAAAAACTGACCGAATTGCATATTTGTAGTTTGCATGTGCTGGATGTCTGGTTTTAAGACTTATATTTGCTGATATAGAAAAATTATTATTCATTAATTTATGAACCCATGAAAAAATTAGGAAAATTAAAGCTGAACAATTTCAGTGAAATGAGTGAACAGGAAATGAAGTTTGTGGTAGGTGGACAATTCGATCCAAGTGCTAAAAAAAAGTGTGAGGAGAGTCTATATACATGTAATGGAGTGTGTCCTCCTAAATATGGAACTTCATATGGGACATCAACGTTGATCTCTCAAACTTGTACACCCCAAAAGGATTTTATGACAAAAAAAGTTGTATCGTGCTTCTGCTCTTAATGTAGTAGCATTTTGCATATTCTCATTTAAATTAGAGCCGTCTTTCTTTTAGAAAAGAAAGATACGGCTTTATAAAACACAATTGCATGTATAAAATGAAAACAATTTTTGTCATATTGCTGTTTGCCGTATTTTCGGTGAAATGTTATGCAGATAACTCTGAAAATGTTGTTGATACTACTAAATATATATTTATTTTGGACGATAAAGTTATTACTGCAAAATATATGTTTGACCATTGGAATGAAATAGAATGGGTTACTACTGCTGATACAGTGCGTGAAGCTGTATTTACAACAGCGGGAGAATATAGAACCCCATTTTACATGTTTCGCACTCGTAAAGAGGAGGGAGGAAACGAATGAAAAGAATAATAATTTTAACGATGCTTCTTTTCCCTTTTATCTTGGTATGTTCACAAGGAAAATACCATATAAACGGAATCTTAAATAATGACTATAATGGAAAATATGTCAAATTGTTCCAATTTCAAGGAGATACTTTGATCACTTCTATTGACTCTGCAAAAGTTCAAAAAGGTAAATTCTCTTTTAAGGGTAAAGCTAATGTTGACGAGTTCGCCATTGTTACTATTGGGAAATATCCATACATAAAATCAGTAGAAGTTGTTCTGGAAGAGGGAGATATTCGTGTATATATGGACACTGCTTTTGTTGCATCCGGAACACCTCTTAATGATTTGCGCAATTCATTGAATAGTGAAGTAACACGGCTTTGTGGAGTATGGTATGACTTAATGATAAAAAGTGATACGATAGACGTTGAAAGAGATAAAGCGCACGACGATTATCAGAAATTCATATATAATGCAACGATAGAAAACAGATTGAATTTAGTGGGGCGAAGATTTATTGCAGATAATAAATCAGCGATTTGGCCACTTGAAAACCTGGTTAAACTCCATGAACAACTAGAAGCCTTACAAAAAAATAATTCTTTGGTAACACAGGCTGATATCAAGAAGTTTAAGGAACTTTTGGATAAACAGGCTGCATTTACGAAGAAACAAGAAGAAACTGCTAATTCTCAGTATTTTGATTTCGTATTACAAGATACACTTGGAATACAAAGATCTATATCCGAATATGTTGGAAAATCACGTTTGCTTTTTGTTGATTTTTGGGCATCTTGGTGCAGTCCTTGTCGGGCAGATATACCTCATATTAAAGAGGTCTATGAAAAGTATAAGGATAAGGGATTAAATGTCTTGGCAATTTCATTTGATAGTAATAAAGCGGCATGGAAAAGTGCGTTGAAAAAACTGAAAATGCCTTGGGAACAGCTTATAGAAGTGAATGGCACCAATTCGGATTTAGCGAAAGCTTATCAAATATATGGTATACCTTATGGTATACTATTAGATTCAGAAGGAACGATTATAGCAGTTAGACTCCATGCTCAAAGTTTAGAGGAATTTTTGTTAAAAGAAGGCTTGAAATAAATATGAAATCTAATATATTTACTGTCTTTTTAGATAATGCCAAACTTAAATATACAGGCTTTTCTTATAAATATTACGAGGAACATCCCTATAAATATAGCATGTTGGGATTATCCATGATGTTGAATGATTATGGAATTGCTAATAAAGGTGTTCGTACCCAGACAAAGGATGAGGCTGTTAAAGAATTAGTGCCTCCTTATATCGCTCATATAAATCATGATTTTGTAAATGTTTACGGAAAGACAGACGAGAAAATATTCTATATATGGAGAGGAGTGGATATTAAATCGACCTATAATGAATTTGTCAAAGTATGGGATGGTATTGCATTGATAGCGGAACCTGACGAAACTCCGGAGAACCTAATTATGGAGAGAATAAGAGGAAAGATTTATGGCATACAGGGGTACAAATAGTGTTGGGATGTTCTGTCATGATGCTATGTTTATTGTTTTATTGGCAGAATGTATCCAATAGTGTAGGCACTAATTTACTTTTTTTGCTGAATATTGTTGGAATATATATAGGACATTTGCTTGCAAAGAAACAATTGAACTTTAATAGCAGGTATGCTGATAAATTATGTTCTCTGTTTAGTAAGAGTGACTGTAATAATGTTTTGGATTCCAAGGCTGCAAGGCTATGGGGACTAATTAGTTGGAGTGAAATTGGCTTAGGTTATTTTATCTCGAATATGCTTATCTTGCTTTTTATTCCTCAATATGTAGTATATGTAGCTTTGTTGAATTTGTGTACTATACCTTATGTCTTTTGGAGTATCTGGTTTCAAAAAGTGAAAGTGAAGCAATGGTGTCCTCTTTGTTTGTTGGTGCAGGCTTTGTTTATAGGAATGCTGATTGTGGATGTTGTTTGTGGATATATATTCATGCCGGTAATTCGCCTGAATGAAATAGTATATGTTGCAGCCATTTATGCGATACCTTTTTTATGCATCCATCTGGCTATGTCTGCTTTTTCTGATTTTAATAAAGAAAGAGGGGCTAAATATGAACTGGAAAGCTTGAAAATGCAAGAAGAAGTTTTTGTCGCTTTATTAAAAAAACAAGCGAAGTATCCGGTTAGTAAATCTACATCGCAAATTATATTTGGTAATCCTAATGCGGATTTACTTATTAGTGTGTTTAGTAATCCTCATTGTGAACCTTGTGGAAGAATGCACAAACGATTACGAGAATTGCAAAAGAAATTGGAAGACAAGGCTTGTATTCAATATATTTTCAGTTCGTTTGGTGGGGATTTGGATCAAAGCAATAAGTTTCTGATAAGTGCTTACCAAAATAATACAATAGAAAATTCGGAAGAAATTTATGACCTATGGTTTAATGGCGGGAAGTATAATACAACTGATTTTTTTAATAAATATCAATATGATATTAATGCACCTGCTGTAGAACAAGAGTTTAGGACGCATGAGGAATGGAAAAAAGAGACAAAACTTATGGCAACGCCAACCATCCTAATCAATGGTTACGAATTACCTGATGTGTATAAAATAGAAGATCTGATATTCTTTAAAGATTTGCGTATTGAAATGTAATTTATAATTGCTGATTTTAAAAAGAGAAGTGATGAAAAAGTTAGGAAAACTAATGTAAGTGTCTATGATTATATTGAGAAACAGTGTAAACACAACCCTTGGTTGACCGCTGAGGATATGTCTTGGGCAAAAAGAAAGACGAAGAAGAGCAAAGAAGACACATGCAGCTGGAGAAATTCATAGATATCGAATTAATAACCCTTGAGGGAGAACGAAAGTGGTTATCTGAATATGTTGGACATTCCAAATTCCTTTTTATTGATTTCTGGGCTTCATGGTGCGGTCCGTGCATAGCGGATATTCCTAAGATAAAGCAAGTATACGAGAAATATAAAGATAAAGGCCTGGAAGTGCTAAGTATATCTATGGATTATACTAATAAGAGTTGGACTATTGCAATGGATAAGGTGGATATGCCATGGAGGCAGTTTGTATTACCGGCTAATTCTAAAGCCGCAGAATTGTACGCTTTTGCTAGTATTCCTCATGGTATTCTGATAGATCAGGATGGAAAGATAGTGCAAACTTCAGTGACTGGATTCTTCTTGAATGTAATTCTGGAAGCATTGTTGAAAGGGGAATAAAACTAGTATGTAAGAATGAGAAAAACCTTTCCACATTATTCCCAATTGGATGCAATGGATTGTGGGGCCTCATGTTTGCGGATGATAGCTCAGTATTATGATCGCAAATATTCATTGCAGAAGCAAACTTGTTATTGATGGTGTTTTCGGTCTAAAGTCTCCAATAAGGCGTATTAAAAGAAAACGTAGTCCGGATATTAAAGTGCTTTCAGGGCAAATTATAAAACTGCTGGATTCTAAAACGCTTGCACTACAATTAGGGAGAAAGGCAAGAAAACGTTTTTTAGAAAATTATGCTCTTGAAGTGTATAAGTAACGCTTAAAAAATAAGTTGGTACATAAGAAAGTATGGCGAGAATTGGTACGCGGACTACGCGGATAAGGCGGACGAACTGTTTATTTTAAAACCTATATAAGGTCGAAATATTATCAACCCAAGTAGATTCTTTATCATTTTTACACATTCTGATAGATTTTAGAAGTTTTATATCAGATTTTAAGCCCGTTATAGTCAAATACCATCTATATTTAGCCGATATAATAAGCTATGAGAAACATCAGATTTATATTGTCGTATACGCTCTATTAGTTAATAGGACACCCGATAAACTATCACTAATGATTCTCGTTTCAAGATACTGATTATAATGCACAACATGCAAAGAGTGGCGTATTATCAATATGTAGAATTCTTCATGAAGTTAAATTATGGTAATATTAGACATCTCCATAGCAGAAAATGTGATAATTGTTAATAAATGTAATAAAATAAAATAATATAAGTATGAATATACCTAAATTGTCATTTTGTATCACTTGCATGAATCGTTTGAATCAAATCAAGGAAACACTCCCACAAAACTTGAGAGATAACATTCTATTCAATGAAAAAATAGAGTTTATTGTTGTAGATTTTGCCACGCCTGGTTTACAGCAATGGATCAAAAGTGAATTTGAAGAAGAATTACGTTCTGGTTATCTGAAATATTACTATACAGAAGAATTGCGTTATTGGCATGCATCTATAGCCAAAAACACGGCTCATTTGCTTGCCAATAATGACATTTTAGTTAATCTAGATTGCGATAACTATACGGGATACAACGGTGGATGGTTTGTCATCTGTCAATTTTTGAAATATGGAATGAATTTGGTACTTCACCAAGAATCCGGCGACCCTTTTGATGGCTCTTTTGGGAGAATATCGATGTGTAAAAAATGGTTTACAGCTATTGGAGGGTATGACGAAAACTTTGAACCGACAGGATATCAAGATGTAGATCTAATGAACAGGCTGAAAATCAGTGGATGTCACTATATTGTAATGAAAGATGCAGAATATAATAAAGCTATTTATAATACAAAGGAAGAAAATATTCTATATACCAATTCTCTTTATAATACTTGGAAAGAGATGGATCGACACAATTACAACTTATCACAAGAAAACATTAAGAATGGACACATCATTGCCAATAACGGGTTATTAGCAATCCGAAAAAACATATTTGATAGTAATAATAAACAGGTATTTTCCATAGGGCAGATAAAAAATAAAATATCCTTTAATATTACTTGTATGAACAGGAGGCATCATCTTGAGCAAACATTGGTGCAGAATATAGAGAAAAATAGTATCCCAGGACGGGTGGAGTTTGTTTTATTAGACTATAACTCTACCGATGGATTGGAAGAGTGGGTAAAAGAACTGCAATATTACATAGATACAGGAATATTGGTTTACTATAGAACCGAAGAACCATTGAACTACCACAGAACTCATAGTCGGAATATGGCTTTTCGATTATCCACTGGCGATATTGTATGTAATCTGGATGCCGATAATTTCTTGGGAGAAGGTTTTGCTTCTTATATCTTAGATATTTTTAACCAAGGAGATGAAACTTTTTTCTGTACACCTCAGTATTCAGAACGAGATGTAATTGGTCGTATATGCGTACGAAGAAAACATTTTTTCACAGTAAATGGATACGATGAAACATTATCCGGTTATGGATTGGAAGATATTGATCTTTATAATCGTTTGGAAAAAGTTGGTTTACAGCAAAGGTTGCTTCCAATTGGAAAATATTATTCAGCCATTCATCATTCGCATGAAGAGCGCATTTCACATGAATATATGGGAATGCACGTTGAAAAAATATATTTGTCTTACCTAAATCCATATACAACAGAAGTTTTGCTGATGTATAAAAATGGAAAATGTAATAAAGCCCTTTTAAGAGATAACCCTCATTTCTATCGTAATCAAACTATACAATATAATAGTCAGAATGAATACATTTTAAACAGTAAAAATCGTATCCAAAGAGAAAATGATTGGGTAGAAATACAATGGGCAAGCCTAAGTGAAAAGGCATCCTTTTACGAGGTAAAAAGCAAAGAACTTTGGTCAACTGTATTACTTTTCCTTTCCGAGTCGCAGAATTGCGTTGAGATAAACGAAAGAGATAACAAGAGGAGAGTTGTGAATCAAGATGGCTATGGTCGAGGCATAGTTTACAAAAATTTAAATAATGAAACGCTTATAGAGCTTAAATAAATGATATTATGAAGAAATGTTGCATAGAAATAAATGGATTGCCTTGGCACTGCTTTTCCATATATTATACATCCAATGAGTGGCATCGTATTTTACCCAATATTATAGCATACATGAAAGAACATTGGGATATTTATCAATATATGTTATTTCTTTCGTCAGACCGGGGAGACAATATCAAACTGATGTTTGCTTCGTCTTCTGGTCATCCCGAAGATGTACAAGATAAGGTATCTACTTTTCTACACCATTTGGTAGATGTTTATCCTTCTACAGTAGTTGACACAATGAATTATGGGTTTGAGCTTTGGGCACATTATCCTAACAATAGTATAATTAAGGATGACTTAGCTATTCCCAAAGAACTTATTTACACACAGGACTTATGTGTAATCGGACAGTTACAATCTCAATTATTTGCATCTTTACTAAATGATGATGCTTCTGAAGATAGTAGAAGTTCCATAGCTTTATTTTTATGTATGAATTTGTTACGCACTTGTCAATCTTCAGAATTGGTTACCATTTTTGATAACTTAGAAGAATTATCTATTGAGAAAATAAACATAGAGATGAATTTGATGGACGCATATTGGGAATACAAGTTTGATGACCAAGAAAAGGAGATTGTTTCTCAGCTTTTAAAGGAGATAAGTAGAAAGTATGTACTTGGCGGTATGAAGACTGGATTTCACAATATGTGTGTACTTATTAGTCAGCAACTAAATGTATCGGACATGGCATCCATCATAGGAATGTTAAAAATATGGTACAATAATAGAATATTGAAAGATTTAATCTCAAATAAATCATTAACTAATTAATTTTTATATTATGAAGAAGTTATCAAATTTAGAATTTAGCAAAATGTCATTAGATGAACTAAAGCAAGTTGGAACGGTACTAGATGCTGAAGACCAGAGAAAGTACATAGGAGGCACCAGCATATCAGAAGCTTACGCTATGATGAATGCCGGTACGTGGACTGGAGGATATGTTGATGGAATGGGGTATGTATCAGCCCAATCCTTTACATTTGGAGGAGGATATGACAGCAGTAATTATTTTGCAACATCTTCTGCATATACAAGAGACCAAAAATCTAGTGCATGGAACAAATTTGTGGAAGAATTTATGCCAAGTGGCACTGGCATGGTAGGAGGTCATATGGAAAATTTGGCACTAGAAGGAATAGCTCGTCTTCAAGACTTAAACTATAATGGTCCTATTTATGTACTGTTTGATAGTAATGCATTTGTAGGTAATTATGGGAATACAGTTCCTCGTTTAGTAATACGTTCCGCCATGTCTGGTGAAGTATTATATGATTCGCATTGGACTAGTGGATATGGTGCAACCGGGAATTATTAAACAACATTTAAGGAACATTTTATAGAAGTTAAATGCCATGGCTCAATAATATGAATGCTGCACATTTAACTTCTATAAATAAAACTAGTATTATGAATAGACCAATTCACCCAAAACCAATAATAGTTATTTTCTTTTGTATTTTCTACCTCACCGCCCATTGTCAGCAAGATCTTTTCAATTTAGATTTTCGCTTTGCAGAACCCTTGCATTTCCAATGGAAAGCTACACAGATTCCAATCATCAAGATTGATTCTACCCAGTTAATACAAGGAAAGCATCCTCTTATGATACTTCCGGAGGAGATGCAGCACTCTCTTCTTACGTTTGGGAACAATAACCCTATTCTACTGAATCTGTACCAAACTTTCTTAATACCTGCAGAGTATGCAAATGATACCGCAATTGTCAGCTTACATATCAGGCCAATAGAAATGAACAAGGTCTATTTACAGGTAAGAGGGATGAATTCTCAACAAGAATTTCTACGTACCGACTCCGCCAATGTACCGAACGACGATGAGTGGCAAACTGTTCGATGCTCGTTACCACTAAAGGATGTCAGATATCTTACAATAGGCATGGTTGGCAATAGTAAAATGAAAAATAGGTTTGATTTTAGACCGTCTAAAGTCTATTTAGACAGAGTAACCGTACACATAGCAGGGCAAACCATTGAACAGATCCACCGTGACAATCCATTTCTTATAAAACGACCGGATAGACTTTTGGACTTAGCTTATATGAATGTATTTGATGAACCGGACAAGAGTATATTACAGAAAACAGGGCTTCAGGATAAGCGAATTATCGCCTTAGGTGAGACTGTGCATGGAAGCAGTACAATAAACGACAACGTATTTTCGATAATAAAAAACAGCATTTTGTACGATAATTGCCGCTTGGTACTATTAGAAACAGATATGGGGAACGGCTTAAAAATGAATTTATATATTCATGGGAAATTGCCAGAATCTGCCATCAAGGAATTGATACATGATACTGATGGCATTCTAATGAATCTTCACTCCTTAGAAAACCTCCTTATATGGCTGAGAGAGTATAACAAAACCGCAATAACAAAAGTAAATCTCCTTGGGATAGAAGGATTTTATAATAATCAAATCAATGCAATGTTTGACTATTTATATGCTTTCTATAATGACATGAATAGAAATCTTTTTTATCCTATTTTGACGGAACTCAACCGAATCGAATATGAGTCTGTTTTAGATTTGGCAGAACAAGATAAGAAAAAGTTAACAGAACTCATGGGATACCATGAATATGAGTTATTAGTAGATGTATTAAAAGGCATTATTCGTACACATAATGATACAAGAACAATCGGAAGGATATTTCACGCTCGTTTAAATAGAGATTTATACCTATATGAAAATGCTCGAAACTTTATAGACAAATTGCTGAGAAAAGATGAAAAGGCCATTATTTATGCACATTATGGTCATGCACAAAAGAAGGAACAAACAGAAGGAACTTTCCCTTATATGCAAACTATGGGTAGTAGATTGTCAGAAAAATTCAAAGATGACTATGCGGTAATCGCATTGACTGTAGGCAGTGGAGAGATTCAGACAAGAAGTTTACAATATACAGATTCCATTTGTGCCTACCAATTGGATACTTTACCTGATTATTCTTTGGAATCTGTTTTAATGGAAAGTGCTCAGGATAGCATATTTATATTTGTGCAAACATTGGATGATTCTGTTTATTGCACCCGGAGCATAGGGAATGCTCCTCGCTGGAACAGAAACTACGAATATACCAATTTGCATGCTTGCGCTGATGGAATTATTTATTTTAAAAACAGTAGAAGAAGCGAAGAAGAAAGATCTTTTGATTCTCTCCGCATCTATAAAGCCAGACAAAGGCGTAAAATTATAGAGAGCATAATACCGATTGACAATGAAAAACAGTGAAGAAATCCTACCCAAGGAGCAAAATCGCAGTGAAGAGGTTCAAGCCATCATTGATCGTATGCCTACCCGTGGAGCTATATGGGTAGCTATTTTAGTCGGTGTACTGATAGGAGTCGTCTTCATACTTGGATTTATCATCAAATACCCAGATACAGTAGACGGACAAATTACCATTACCGCTCGCTTTGCTCCGGTGCGTCTGGTTGCCAATAGTTCAGGTAAGATGCATTTGTTGATAGCCAACAATAATAAGGTGACAGAAGGAGAAGTAATTGGCTATATTGAAAGCGGCACCAATTATATAGATGTGTTAAAGATTGATTCATTACTGTCTGTATATGAAATCGATTCTATTCGGGAATTATCCGTTTCTACTGCATTAACACTAGGAGAGATTTCTTCTGCATTCACTGCTTTCATGATAGCACATAGACAATATTGCCGCTTTTTAGCGTCGGATATTTATAGAGCACAGAGCCAAAACCTACGTTTACAGATAGACATAGACAAAAAGATTATCAAAAACATGTCACAAGAGGCAGTGTTGAAGAGACAAATATTACTCATTAGCCAAGAAAGAACGATAAAAGATAGTATGCTCGTTAAAGCAAAAGCTATTAGCGAAGAAAAATATCTTCACCAATACACGGAATTTCTTTCACAAAAAGACAACTACGAATCATTCAATAGCGAAAAGATGTCACGGAAATCTCAACTCTATCAGAATGAATTGGAATTGCAGCTGTTAAAGATGGAAAAACAGGAAACTGGAGATAGGTTATTGACAGATCTGCTAGCACGTAAGAATGAATTGTGTAATATGGTCAGAATATGGAAAGAGAAGTACCTGCAGTATGCCCCGATAGAAGGAAATTTAGAATTTCTAGGCTTTTGGCGAGAAAACGGATATGTACAGATAGGACAAGAGTTATTTTCCATTATCCCATCAAGAGATAAAATGCAGGGAGAAGTCTTAATTCCTGCCCGTGGAGTGGGTAAAATTAAAGTGGGACAGACCGCTAATGTGAAAGTCGAGAATTATCCGTATGATGAGTATGGACTGATAAAGGGAGAAGTACAGTCTATTTCCCGCCTAGCACATAAAGTGCAAGTAGCGGATGGGGCAAACACAAATGCATATCGAGTGATGATTTCTTTTCCACAGGGATTACAGACTAATTTTGGGAAAGACTTGATGCTTGATTTTGAGAGCATAGGTAGTGTGGAAATTATTACAAAATCTAAAAGATTAATTGAACGTCTATTTGACAATCTAAAAGCAAAAATAGAAAAATAAAACTTTTACTTCAGATGATATTAAAACATTTTCCTGTTGAATACCAAATGGATTCGCAAGACTGTGGACCTGCAAGTTTAAAAATAATCGCCAAACATTTTGGACGATATTATTCTTTGCAATACCTACGGGATCGATGTGGCATAACTAATCAAGGTATTTCTTTACTTGACTTAAGTACTGGTGCTGAGAATATTGGACTTCGAACATTAGCAATTAAATGTACAATAGAGGAAGTTATTACTAGCGTACCTTTTCCCACTATTCTTTTTTGGAATGAGAACCATTTTGTTGTACTTTATCATGCTGACAAGAAACACATGTGGGTATCCGACCCAGCTAAGGGACGTATAAAATATACACATGAAGAGTTCCGTCGCGGATGGTATCCGAAAAAGGAGAACAAGGGAGTATTATTGGCTGTTGAGCCGACAGTAGACTTCCAAAAGAACAAGCAACAGAAAGAAAGAGAAAAAAATAGTTTTATTAACATCCTTCGCTACTTCATTCCATACAAAAAGAGCTTTATGACTATCTTCGTCATAATGTTTATAGTTACTTTGTTTCAAGGGATACTACCATTTATTTCAAAAGCAGTAATTGATGTCGGTATTAAAACGTTCGACCTTAATTTTATAAATATGGTTTTGATAGGAAATATCTGTATCTTATTGAGCATAACGATTTTCAATGTAATACGCGACTGGCTTCTCCTACATATTACTTCTCGAGTAAACATTGCCCTTATATCTGACTATTTAATTAAGCTAATGAAGCTTCCGGTTACATTTTTTGAAAATAAACTGCTGGGAGATATACTTCAAAGAGCCCGTGACCACGAACGTATCCGTAATTTTATCATGAATAACTCTCTTTCATTAATATTCTCCATATTTACATTTATAATATTCGGTATCATATTACTTATATATAATGCAATAATCTTTTATATTTTTCTGGCTGGTTCAATATTATATGTACTGTGGGTTTTATTGTTTTTGAGTATTCGTAGGAAATTAGATTGGGAATATTTTGAGTTGATATCAAAAGACCAAAGTTATTGGGTGGAAACAGTGTCTGCTATTCAGGATATCAAAATATATAATTACGAAAAACATCGGAGATGGAAATGGGAAGAAATTCAAGCACGGCTTTATAAGGTAAATAAACGAGTATTGAATGTGACAAATTCCCAAAATATGGGAGCGCAGTTTATTGAAAATATAAAAAATATGTCTATAGTCTTTTACTGTGCTAGTGCTGTAATTACGGGAGATATAACATTTGGTATTATGATTTCAACACAGTTTATTATCGGTATGTTAAATGGTCCCTTGATTCAATTCATCAATTTCATTATTTCAGCACAATATGCCAAGATTAGCTTTCTTAGAATGAATGAAATTCATCAATTGGAAGATGAAGAAGCCCCGTTATCTATCAGCACCTCAATAATACCTGCATGTCGGGATATGATCTTGGAAAATGTACATTTTCAATATTCAGTAAATGCACCTATGATACTTAAAAATATATATCTGCAAATACCTCAGAATAAAGTTACCGCTATTGTAGGAGGAAGTGGAAGTGGCAAATCTACTTTATTGAAACTGTTGGTGAGGTTATATAAACCAAGCTATGGTGAGATAAAAATGGGAGGCATGAATGTTTCCATCATTAATTTGAAACATTGGCGAGAAATATGCGGTGTGGTGATGCAAGATGGAAAATTATTTAGTGATACGATTGTGAATAATATAATACTTGATGATGAACATATTAACTATGACCGTTTACATGAAGTATGCCGCATCGCACAGATAGAAGATGAAATTAATTCAATGCCTAAAGGATATGAAACAATGATCGGTGAAACAGGTCGGGGATTGAGTGGAGGACAAAAACAGCGCCTATTGATAGCGAGGGCCCTATATAAAAAACCAGATTTCTTATTTCTAGATGAAGCAACAAACTCCTTGGATGTAATCAATGAACGAAAAATTGTAGAAGCATTGAATAATGCGTTTAACAATCGAACTGTAGTAATTATCGCACATCGGCTTAGTACTGTACGAAATGCCGATCAGATCGTAGTAATGAACCAGGGATACATAGCAGAAATAGGAAGACATGATGAATTAATGGAGAAAAAAGGATATTATTATTCACTTGTTTCATTAAAAGAATAGTATGAAAAGAATTATTGTAAAAAAAGTTTGTCTTATCTTTATGTTGACTTTGAAGACAACAGGATTACAGGCACAAACACAGATCACTCTAGAAAAAGTTGTGAATGAGTGGAGTTTTTATTCACCTTCGGCGGAAAAGATAAGACTGACTTATGATAACATATCGATGACTCATAAAAAATATTTAAAAGGTTTTCTACCTCTGATTACTATTAACATAAATCCAGTTTCTTTCAACCATTCTCTCCGGCTGATGCAAAACTCAACTGATGGTAGTTATTCATATGTGAACGATTACTCAAACACAAGTAATACGGGACTTACTATTCAGCAGAAAATAGGTATTACCGGAGGAGTATTTTCTGTCAGTTCCAATTTAAATGTGTTGACAGAATTCTCCACTCGTCGAAACAGTTTTAATACAATTCCTTTATCCCTAAACTACTCACAACAACTTATAGGAGGTTATTATACATATAAGAAGCAGAAGAAAATAGAACAGATTAAAACACTCAATGCAAAAAGGCAATATTGTTCGGATATGGCAGAAATACAAATAAAAGCATTGGACGCTTTCTTAAATCTCTTTTTGGCTGATATAACCCGAAAATTGGCTTTGAGAAATATAGCTATTAGTGATACATTATTAATAGTAAGCAGAGCTTTATTAGATAATGGTCATTTTACTGAATTTGAATATAGGCAAGTTGAATTACAAGATAATAATAATCATTATGTGTATGAAACTGCACAGAAAGATTATCAACAGTCACTTCGTCAACTTTGGGCTCTATTAGGAAAAAAAGAAATTATAGATAACGTAGAGATAACTATGCCTAATTTTTCATTGCCTTTGGCCATTGATTTTGAAATAGCGACAAGATATGCAAAAAAAAATAATCCGTTCGCATTGTTACAGGAAGCTAAACAGCTAGAAGCAAAGCAAACATTGTTTAATGCAAAATTAAGCAATCGTTTTAATGCGAATATTAATGTCAGTTATGGACTGAATCAATATGCAGAACACTTTTCAGATGCTTATCGAAACCCCAATTACAGTCAAGGCGTTATGATTAATTTTCAGATTCCAGTTTTTCAATGGGGAATAAATCGCAATAAAATGCATATAGCAAAAAATAATTATCGTAATGCAATGCTAGAATTGGAGGAAGCTGAAACTAGTTATTCAAATGATTTATTTGACAAAGTGAGTTCTTATAATCATGGAGTGAAATTATATTTTTTATCCAAACGCTCATATCAATTGATGCAGGAGCAATATGAGATTTTATCTGCTAAATTTCGGTATGGAAAAGTTTCAATATATGAAATTACATCTACCCAAAGAGATTTGTATGAAGCATTGAAAAAGTATTATTCTTCTATGCAGACAGTGTGGAATATGTTCTTCATGTTACGTAAAATTACGTTATATGATTTTATTCTTCAATGCGAACTTATAGAAGTATTATGAGTGCTTATATTTACAATTAACAGACAATGCAGTTTTCGTAGAGAATTCAAGAACTGCATACCCGACTTTGAAAAAGATAGGCAAAACATTAAAATACATTGAGTTTTCCCACTTTATGTAACGCTTAAAAAACAAGTTGGTACATAAATGATAATTTAGAGGGAATGGGTACGCACTTTCTTATGTACCAACTTATTTTTTAAGCGTTACTTAATTCTCTATTTCGTAAAGTTTCAGCTTATTGTATAATGTTTTACGGTCTATGCCCAGTAGTTGTGCCGCCCGGCTTTTATTGTTTCCCGTTTGCCGCAGTGCTTCGATAATCTGATGCTTTTCTGTCTCTTCATTACGCAATGGTAAACCTACATGGGAATGAGTGATTTGTTGCAATTCAGTTAGTTCTTTCAGTGTAATAAGTTGGTCTTGTGCCAATAGGGTGGCGCGTCGTACCGCATTCTTCATCTGTCGCAGATTTCCCGGCCAATGGTATTCCAGTAATGCTTTGGATGCTGCATCATCAAACCCGATCAACTGTTTGTCCAGTTCCCGGTTGGCTTGGTCGAGGAAGAAGTTGGCAAAGAGGAGGATGTCTTCTCTCCGGTCCTTAAGTTCGGGCATGCGCAGGGTGAACTCATTGATACGGTGGTACAGATCCTGACGGAAAGTTCCTTTCTCGATGGCTTGTTCCAAATCTTCGTTCGTAGCGGAAACCAAACGCACATCTACAGTGATTTCTTTATTGGAACCTACCGGACGTATTTTTCGTTCCTGCAAGGCACGTAGCAGTTGTATCTGGACTTCGTAGCTGAGATTACCTATTTCATCGAGGAAGATGGTTCCTCCGTTGGCTGCAACAAAGGCTCCTGTTTTGTCTGTCAATGCTCCAGTGAATGAACCTTTTACGTGTCCGAAGAATTCCGATGCGGCAAGTTCTTTAGGGATGGAGCCACAGTCGATGGCGACGAAAGGCTGTCCGGCACGCTTGCTGAGTTGATGGATGCGGTGGGCTACATACTCTTTACCCGTTCCGCTGGCACCATTGATCAGTACCGACATTGTGGTGGGGGCAACTAGTCTTACATAATTATAAAGTTGCTTGGCAGCATCACTTTCTCCTTCCAGATAGTCGGAAGACGGAGCACCGCCTGCATTTTTCTGATGGGTACTTTCTCCTTTTCCGGAACTGATGGTTTGTTTGGGGGAAGCAGCGGGTTGTCTCACAGCCTCACTGATTTTCTTCAGAAGCTCGTCCGGATTTACAGGCTTGGCAACGTAGTCGCTGGCACCTAATTTCATGGCTTGCACCGCCGATTGTATATCAGCATAGCTTGTCATCATGATGAGTGGAATGGACAGACCTTGCTCTCCCAACCACTTCAACAGGTCGATGCCGTCCTTGTCGGGCAGACGCAGGTCGGACAAAATCAAGTCGGCACCCTCCGTTTCCAAATGTTTCTGGGCGCGGGCGATACTGCTGACGGAAGCTACCTGAAAGCCTTTTTTGCCTAACCAGGTCTTCAGCATCATACCGTAAGTAATGTCGTCTTCAACGATGAGTATGGATTTCATTGCCTTATCTTTTGTCTCTTTTAAGACACAAAGGTAAACCGTTTTGTCTGAAAATCGTATATTTGCAAACTTAATTTAAATAAAAAGCGTTATGAAGAGGAATTTCACCGTATTATTAACCATACTGATTTGCAGCGTTACAGCCTGCCAATCGGGACAAAAGAAAGATAGAAACATGGATCAGGAAACTAAATTGAAGATTGAAACAACTGCGGGTGACATTATCGTGAAACTGTATAATGAGACACCGCAACATCGTGATAACTTCATCAAACTGGCGGAAGAGGGTACATACGAAGGTACATTGTTCCACCGTGTCATCAAGGATTTTATGATACAGGCAGGCGACCCTGAGTCAAAGAATGCTCCGAAAGGCAAGATGCTGGGTGCAGGTGATGTAGGTTATACTATTCCGGCTGAGTTTGTTTATCCGAAGTATTTCCATAAGAAAGGTGCATTGTCGGCTGCGCGTCAGGGTGACAATGTGAATCCGAAGAAGGAATCATCGGGTTGCCAGTTCTACATTGTGACGGGTAAAGTGTATAATGATACTACGTTGTTGGGGATGGAGAACCAGATGAACCAGAATCGTCTGACTACTGTGTTCAATGCTTTGGCACAGAAGCACATGAAGGAAATCTATAAGATGCGTAAGGAAAATGACCAGGATGGTCTGATGAACTTGCAGGATAGCTTGTTTGCACAGGCTGAGGCGGAAGTTGCCAAACAACCGGAATTCCACTTTACACCGGAACAGGTGAAGGCTTATACTACGGTAGGCGGTACTCCGCACTTGGATGGTGAATATACTGTGTTCGGCGAAGTGATCGAAGGCATGGATATAGTAGATAAGATACAACAGGTAAAAACGGATCGTAGCGACCGCCCGGAAGAGGATGTGAAGATCAAGAAAGTGACAGTATTGGACTAAACTGTTGGTGAAATTAGTTCAAAACGGAAAGAAATGAGCAAAGTGATTAAATAGTACTATCCTAATTCTCCTCCTCCTGGGAGGAGGAGTACCCGAAGGGGGAGGTGGTAGGTGAGAAAAGAATTCCTTAGGTATATGGTTCATAGGTATTTCTTGCTTTACCTACCACCCCGCCCTTCGGGCACCCCTCCTCCAACTGGAGGAGGGGAATTGAGATACTCTATTTACTCAATATCGAGATACTCTATTTACTTAAATATTGGAATGATCATTCAGCTCATAACCCTACAGAAAGAAATTCCTTTCTCCGATAAGTTACAATCTCTATTTTATGAAAATCAATAAACATATTCTCCCTAATGGTCTGCGACTGGTGCATTACCAGGATCTCAGTACTCAGATGGTAGCACTGAACATCGTCTATGATGTAGGTGCCCGGGACGAAGATCCCGAACATACCGGCTTTGCCCATCTGTTTGAACATCTGATGTTTGGCGGTTCTGTGAATATACCCGACTATGATGCTCCTTTGCAGTCGGCAGGTGGCGAAAACAATGCTTGGACGAACAATGACATTACGAACTATTACCTCACCGTCCCCAAGTCGAATGTAGAGATCGGCTTCTGGTTGGAGTCCGACCGTATGCTGGAACTGGCATTCAGTGAACAAAGCCTTGAAGTGCAGCGCGGTGTGGTCATGGAGGAGTTCAAACAGCGTTGTCTGAACCAGCCTTACGGAGATGTGGGACATCTTATCCGTCCGTTGGCTTATGAGGTGCATCCATACCGCTGGCCTACCATCGGGAAGGATTTATCGCACATCGAACAAGCTACACTGGAGGAAGTGAAATCATTCTTTTACCGCTTTTATGCACCTAATAATGCCGTGCTTGCCGTTACCGGAAATATATCATGGGAAGAAGCTGTTCGATTGACAGAAAAATGGTTCGGCCCGATTCCCCACAGGAATGTGCCTGTGCGACAATTGCCGCAGGAACCCGTACAGACGCAGGAACGCAGACAGGTAGTGAAACGTCCTGTTCCCTTGGATGCGCTGTTTATGGCTTTTCATATGTGTAGTCGCGAGCATCCTGATTACTATGCTTTTGATATTCTTTCAGATATCCTTAGTAACGGACGCTCCAGTCGCTTGAACCGTCGGTTGGTGCAGGAACAGAAATTGTTCTCCGGTATAGATGCTTATATTTCGGGAACGCGTGATGCGGGATTGCTGCATATCAGTGGAAAACCGTCAGCCGGAGTCTCACTGGAACAGGCTGAGGCCGCTGTACGTAAAGAGTTGCAGGAGTTGCAGCAAGTGGCGATAGAAGAACAGGAATTGGAGAAAGTAAAGAATAAGTTTGAATCCACCCAGATATTCGGGAATATCAATTACCTGAATGTAGCTACAAATCTGGCATGGTTCGAACTGACCGGGCAAGCGGAGGATATAGACCGTGAGGTAGAACGGTATCGCGCAGTGACGGCAGAACGTCTGAAGACAGTTGCACAAGAGACTTTTCGTGAGGAAAACTCGGTGGTATTATATTATGAGAAAGATAAATGAATAGATTAATTGCTACATACAAGGGGCATTATAAAGCCCTCTTTTACTTAGGACTTCCCATCGTTATCGGTCAAATGGGGGGCATTGTTCTTGGATTTGCCGATACCTTGATGGTGGGACATCACAGCACGGCCGAGTTGGCTGCCGCTTCTTTCACCAACAATCTTTTTACACTTTGCATTATTTTCAGTACCGGTTTCTCTTATGGACTGACGCCTGTGGTGGGTGAGTTCTACGGTAACCGTCGTTTCATGGAGGCTGGACAAGCTTTGCGCTCAAGTCTGCTTGCCAATGTGTTGGTAGCACTGTTGCTGACGCTTATTATGACTGTCGTCTATTTCTGTGTGGAATACATGGGACAACCCGAGGAACTGATTCCCTTGATAAAACCTTATTTTCTGGTTCTACTTGCATCCCTGGTATTTGTCATGCTGTTCAATGGCTTTAAGCAATTTACGGATGGCATTACTCAAACGCAGACTGCTATGTGGGTGCTTCTTGGTGGAAATGCGCTGAATATTGTCGGCAATTATGTGCTGATTTACGGAAAGTTCGGTTTCCCGGAATGGGGATTGCTCGGTGCGGGTATCAGTACCCTGTTCTCACGCATCGTCATGGTTATTGCTTTTGCATTGATTGTTTTTCGTAGTCGGAGGTTCCTGAGATATAAAGTAGGGTTCTTCCGCTTGGGATGGTCGAAACAGATGTTCAGGAAATTGAATGGACTTGGGTGGCCTGTCGGTTTGCAGATGGGCATGGAGACGGCTTCATTCAGTCTCAGCACGATTATGGTTGGTTGGCTGGGAACTATTGCTTTGGCTTCACATCAGATTATGCTCACTATTTCTCAGTTCACCTTTATGATGTTTTATGGGATGGGGGCGGCGATTGCCGTTCGCGTCAGTAACTTCAAGGGGCAGAACGATATGGTGAATGTCCGCCGTTCGGCATATGCCGGCTATCATCTCATCTTGGCAATGGCGGTGGTGCTTCTGAGTATCGTGTTTCTGTTGCGCAATCAGGTCGGGGGCTGGTTTACGGATAGCGTGGAGGTTTCTGCCATGGTATCTTCTTTGTTCCTTCCATTCCTGGTTTATCAGTTTGGTGACGGACTGCAAATCAGCTTTGCCAATGCCCTGCGTGGTATTGCCGACGTAAAACCGATGATGTTCATTGCATTTATTTCTTATTTTGTTATATCTTTGCCTGTAGGATACTTATGCGGTTTCGTGCTGGGCTGGGGTACGGTCGGTGTATGGATGGCCTTCCCGTTCGGACTGACTAGTGCGGGTATTATGCTCTGGTTGCGTTTCCGCTATAAAACGAAAGATAAATGAATAATGTCTCCAAGAAGAAGATAGCTGCCGGTTATGCTGTCCTGCTGGCAGTCTTGCTTTATTCCCTGTTCTTCGTGCACCGGGAAATGGAGAATCTTATGAGTTCGGATAATAGTGATATTCTGCGTACGGACAGTCTGATAGGGCTTTTGAGAGAGAAGGATGCTAATACCGTCCGCCTGCTGCGTACACTGAGCGAAGCCAATGACAGCATGATTTCAGCCCGTGAAGTGGAACAGATTATTGCCGAACAGGATACTATTATCACCCAACAACGTGTACAACGCCGGGTTATTGCCCGTCGCGATACGGTTGTGACACAACCCAAGAAGAAAAGTTTCTTCCGCCGTTTGGGAGAAGTCTTCGTCCCACCACGCAAAGATTCAGCTGTTCAGGTGCAAACAACCCTTGAAGTTGCTACGGATACTGTACTCGATGCTTATAATCCGGTTGATTCCCTGCACGCGAAGCTGCGCACTGTTGCCCAACAGAAGAGGGCTACCAATAGTGTGATGCAGCGTCGTAAGCGAACTTTGCAACGTCTTGATCATGCACTGAGTGCTCGTATCGACAGTCTTTTGAAAGGATATGAACAGGAAACCCTGATGCGTGCCCGCGAAGAGGCTGAGTATCAGAAAGCTGTTCGGCATCGTTCTGCAACGATTATTTCGGGTATTGCTGCTGGGGCTGTTGTGCTGTCCGTCATCTTTCTTGTCATGATCTGGCGGGATGTCACCCGTAGTAACCGTTATCGGCGTCAATTGGAAGAAGCCAATCGTTTTGCCGAAGAGTTGCTTGCCTCCCGCGAAAAGTTGATGCTTGCCATTACCCACGATTTCAAGGCTCCCTTGGGTTCCATTATGGGATATGCTGACTTGCTCTCCCGGCTCACCGTTGACGGAAGGCAACGCTTCTATCTCGACAACATGAAAACTTCTTCGGAACACCTGCTGAAGCTCGTTACCGACTTGCTCGACTTCCATCGCCTCGACTTGAATAAAGCTGAGATAAATCGTGTTACTTTTCATCCTGCACGCTTGCTGGAAGAAATCTATGTCAGTTTCGAACCACTGACTTCTGCCAAAGGATTGTCTTTGAAGTGTGAGATAGATCCGGAACTGAAAGGAGCTTTTATCAGTGATCCATTGCGCTTACGCCAGATTGTCAATAACCTGCTCTCTAATGCAGTGAAGTTTACTTCAGAGGGCGGCATTACCCTGACCGCCTCTTTTGTGCCGAAAGGCGATTCCGTTTTTCCCGGTAACCATTTGAAACTCTCTGTTATCGATACGGGAAAGGGGATGGATCCTGGTGACCGTGAGCGTATTTTCCAGGAATTCACCCGTCTGCCCGGAGCACAGGGAGAGGAGGGATTCGGACTGGGACTGTCCATTGTTCGTATGCTGGTGCAACTGCTGGAGGGACGTATTGAGGTGGATAGCGTACTCGGAAAGGGGAGCACATTCACGTTACGGGTACCTCTGTATCCGGTGGCATTGGATAATGACACTTCCGCCTTGAATGAACAACCAAGTGAGGACTCACAAACTCAGATACCCGCATTACATATTCTCTTGATTGATGATGACCGCATTCAGCTTACTCTCACTGCCGCCATGCTTGCACAGAGTGGTATTACTTCCGTAACCTGCCTGCAACTGGATGAACTTTTGGAAGCCCTCCGTACTGATACTTTCGATGTGCTGCTGACCGATGTGCAAATGCCTGCCATGAATGGTTTCGATTTGCTGAGGCTGCTGCGTGCTTCGAATATCCCGCAAGCCAAGACAATTCCGGTGATTGCCGTTACCGCCCGTAGTGATATGAAGCGTGAGGAGTTTCTGCAACATGGTTTTGCCGGAAGTCTGCATAAGCCGTTTACGGTGAATGAATTGCTTGCAGAGATTGGTGTGCTGCAAGCAGATATTGCTACTGTTGATGCCGCCCCTTCTTCTACCTTGAATTTTTCCGCCCTTACCGCTTTTTCCGGTGATGATCCGGATGCGGCAAAATCCATACTGGAAAGTTTCGTCACAGAAACACGCCTGAATGTTGATCGCTTGCGACAGGCATTGGAAACAGAAGACACAGATGGCATTGCCGCTATGGGCCATAAGATGCTTCCTTTGTTTACTCTGTTGGGAGCCAATGATCTTGTTACTTTATTGAAAGAGCTTGAAGCCTCACGTGGAATACCTTTTGATGAAAAAATAAAAGAGAAATCGCTTGCTGCTCTAAACCTGATAGAAGATATACTTGAACGAGCCTTCCTTTTTATTTCGTCTGCTTAAACATCCCTTTCCTCTGCTTGGCCGGTAGCTTAAAGTACTGCCTCAGAAAAAGTTTATGTTTATATACGGTTGTTGCCACTTCCATTATCTGATCCCGTAATTTCAGGATAGGTTCCCTATATCTTTCCGGTGCGGTGCGGATGCTATTGATCGCACTATCTGCCCGGTTTATCAATTCCTCAGGGACATCTACCATCGCCTGAATTTCTGCATCCGGTTTCAGGGGCTCAAATGCCTTATTCCGGTAACGGACGAATTCATTGATGGCGTCCGTAGCTTTTCCCTGTAAATCCATTGCCATATTGTAAGCATTCAGAATCTTCTGGTAGCCGGCGATGCGGATGTTATTACTCGTAAGTTCCAGCATATAATAAACCAAATCATTACTTCGTCCGTTCGATAACATGCGCTGTCTGACACTTACCAGCCTTTCCAGTGTATCCTGCCGTGCATATAGCGCCAATGTATCCGCCCAATAGAACACCGGTACTGAGCGTTGTTCATCTACAACTCCTGTATCAAACTCTTCATAGCTCAGTGGACGTTCGCGGAACTGGAACATCGGATCGAAAGGCATGTGTGTTTTCAGTAATGTATCCGGTAACAGCTTGCAGAAACGATGATTCGGGGAAGGAATGAACTGGTAGTTTTCCACAAATCCAGCGCCCCATGTAGGGTCAAACATATACCATTTCCCACTTACTTTGGCTGCGCACCATTCATGTGGGTCGGGCAGTAAGGCACCGTCCCTGCGGTTATAGCCATCAATAACATAAGCATCCATTCCCGCTTCCTTCACCAGTGCTTTAAAAAGTAACGCATAATCCTGGCAAATACCTTTGCGTTCGGATAATATTTTTTGTATTTCTTTCGTCTCATCCGCTTCCTCGTTGCGAGAAGTATAGGTTATGTATACATTGTATTTAATATTTCTTGAAACCCAGGTGTAGATGGCGCGTGCCAGTTGGTCGTCCGTGCTGAGATGCTGTTTCAAGTAAGCTACAAGAGAAGAAACGCTCCTTCCGGCAGTTTCGGGTGCTGCAAGTGCCACGGAATCGGGAAACGTAAGGCGTTCAGGCATTATGCTGTCAGGAGATGCTTTTGATACAGCTGAAATTGAAAAAGCCTTATCCTGCGTGGCTGTATTACGCCATGCAGAAGACAATTTACTGAAAGGAAAGAGGAGGCAGAGGGCGAATAGCCATACCGTGAGCCTGTCTGTTGATTGCCGGAACATACTTGTCATATCTATTTGATGGAAGCAAAGGTAGGGGATTTATTGATAAACAGCAAGGATAAATATTGAAAAATATGTGCAAAGGGAAATTTTGTGAGTAGTGTCTCTTTCATGATCTTGAACATGCCCTTGATCATGCCTGAAAACCTTCACTCATATGTACGGTATGACACCGTCTGACTGTCGTTAGTGGGTACGTGAGAAAGTGAAGTAATTTTCAGACGGGCGTTGAATATTGGCAACGACCCTCGTGGTATAAAGTGCCGGATAGTGGAATAAATAGCCTTTTTGTCTTCTGCATCAACCAAATGTCGTTGGAATTTGTTTACTTTGTAACGATTTAAACACTGACTATCGATTGACGTCCTAATGAGAAGAAAATGGTTAAAATGGGTAGTGTGGATACTACTTACCCCTATCATATTATTTGCAATACTGATGGTATTGCTTTATATCCCTCCCGTACAGAACCTGATACGGAAGCAAGCTACTGTCATCGCATCTGAGGCAACGGGTATGGATATATCTGTTGAACGCATTGACCTCCGCTTTCCGCTGAACCTTTTGGTACGTGGTGTACAGGTCATTCAGCCTATACAGGCAGATAAACAAATATCCTCAGCTCCCGGTGACTCTCTTGCCGTGAAACAAACTCCTGATACTTTGCTAACCCTGGAAAGCCTGAACGTGCGCGTGCAGGCATGGCCGTTGATACGTGGACAAGTAGAAGTGGATGAGGTAACCGTGAACGGAGTTTTCCTGAACTCTGCCGATCTGATAGAGGGGATCCGCATACGTGGCGTATTGGGACGCTTCTTCCTTGAAAGCCATGGCATAGACCTGAAGAAAGAGGATGCCGTCATCAATCGTGTGGAATTGAGTGATACTCATATGCTCGTTGTGATGAACGATACTACCACTGCCGAACCGGACACTGCGACTACCGCCCTTAATTGGAAAGTAGCCTTGCACAAGTTGGCACTGAAAAACGTTTCCGTTGATTTGCAAATGCCCTTGGATTCCATGCGTCTTGCTGCCCGTCTGGGCGATGCAGAGGTCGATGATGCGGTTGCTGACTTGGGCGGACAGATGTACGGTCTGAAGAAATTTGAATTGAGCAGTACTACGGTGAACTATGACACGGGCAGCCAATTGCTCAGTGCCATTAATAGCCTGATAGATACCGGTAGTCTTGCGGCTACTGATAGCACCGGTGTGAAACCTGCTCCCGGATTTGATGCTTCGCACATTGCCTTGCGGGATATTCGTATTGGGGTGGACTCTGTGCTTTATCATGGACGGAATATTAATGCCGTTATCCGGGAATTCTCCATGAACGAGCGTTCCGGTTTGAGCGTCACTTCACTGACGGGAAGGGTATATGCTGATTCCACAGTCATTCAGGTGCCTTCCTTAAAATTACTTACCCCACACAGTGAAATGGATTTCACTGCCCAGACTTATTGGGAACTGGTGGAAATTCCTACTTCCGGACGACTCACCGCTCGTTTCAATGCCCACATCGGCAAGCAGGATGTGATGCTCTTTGCAGGTGATTTACCTGATACATTCAAGGATGCATATCCTTTCCGCCCCCTTACTATCCGTGCCGGTACGGAAGGTAACTTTAAGCAGATGCAGATTTCCCGCTTCAACATCGATCTGCCGGGTGCTTTTACCTTGAATGGTGGTGGTGAAATTTGGAATCTTACCGACAGTCTGACGCGCAACGGAAGCATTGACTTTGATATCCGGACACAAAATCTGAATTTCCTTACCGGACTGACAGGCGTCACCCCGGATGGCTCCATAGTAGTGCCGGACAGTATGCATTTGGCAGCACGTCTTGGCATGGATGGACCTAAGTATGATGCTACGCTTAAGTTGAAAGAACGTGAAGGGCTATTGAACTTGTTGGCGCACTATAACACTGCCACTGAAGCTTATCAGGCAGACCTTCATGTGGACGCCTTGCAAGTACACCACTTCTTACCTAAAGATTCTATCTATACCCTTTCGGCTAAGGTTGCCGCTAAAGGAAAAGGATTCGATCCCGCCAACCACCGTACCGTGGCTGCTGTACAAGCTTCTCTCGGCGAATTACAATACGGACACTGGAATATTTCCGGTATTGACCTGACAGCCGGATTGAAATCCGCTCTAGCCACTGTACACATGACGAGCGACAATGCCCTGCTGAAAATGCAGGCGGATGCCGATATGCGCCTTGATCGTAAATACCTGGATGGCAAGGTGGCTATGAATGTGGAGAATGTCGGTTTACATGAGTTAGGAATTTCTCCCAAGCCGTTGAAGCATCCTTTCGCTTTCACTCTCGGTGCCGAAGCACGCCATGACTCTATCAAGATGAGCATGGATGCAGGCGATCTCGACTTTCAGTTCCGTGCCCGCAGCACACTGAAGAAATTGCTGGAACAAGGTACTGCCTTTTCTACGCTTCTTACCAAGCAGATAGAATTGAAGCAACTCGATCATGCAGAATTACGGAAAGCACTGCCTTCAGCCGGTATGCAACTGAAAGCCGGTAAACAGAACCCTGTCAGTTATTTCCTGGCAACTAAGGATATTTCTTTTGATGATTTTGTGTTGCGTTTCGGCACTACCCCCCGACGAGGTATCAATGGGCGTACTGCTATACATGGTTTGCGTATGGACTCCCTGCAACTGGATACTATTTTCTTCGCTATCAGCCAAGATACTGCACGCATGAAGTTGCAGGGTGGTGTCATTAATGGTCCAAAGAACCCGCAGTTTGTCTTCCGCAGTACACTGACGGGTGAAATCCGTAATGAAGATGCCGAACTGACCTTGAATTATGTGGATGCGAAGGGAGATACCGGACTCGATCTGGGTATCAATGCCCGTCCTTTGATAGAGGGCCGGGGTAGGGGTAATGGTATTGCCTTCCGTTTGACACCTGCCGAGCCTATTATTGCTTTCCAGAAGTTCCGCTTTGTAGATAACAGCGACTGGATTTACTTGCATAAGAATATGCGCGTTTATGCCAATGTGGATATGGACAGCGACGATGGACTTTGCTTCCGCATGCAGTCCGACCGTTCCGACACCGTTTCCTTGCAGAATATCAATTTGGAACTCATACGTTTCCGCCTGGATAAATTGAGTGGTATTCTGCCATATATGCCCCGCATCACGGGACTTTTCTCGGCAGAAGCCAACTATATACAGACCGCAACCTCACTGCAAGTTTCCGCTGAGGCCGGTGTGGAAAAGCTGACTTACGAACGCCAGCCGGTAGGTAACATCGGATTGGGTGCCACTTGGCTTCCGGGTGATAAAGGTACGCACTATCTGAATGCCTACTTCCGGTCGGGAGATCAGGAGGTAATGACCGCTGATGCCGTCTTGACCCAGAAGAACGGGCGCGATTCGGTTGAAGTCAACACTACTTTTGAGCATTTCCCACTCTCGCTTGCCAATGCTTTCATGCCCGACCAGGTAGTTGCCTTTACCGGTGACATCGACGGCGGACTCTATATCAGCGGTGCCATGGAGAAGCCTAAGCTGAGTGGTGACCTCTCACTGGACAGCGTGTCCGTCTATGCCCGTCAGGCAGGTGCACGTTACTGGTTTGACAATCGTCCGTTGAAGATAGAGAATAATCAACTTATCTTTAATAAGTTTGCCATATACACCACCAGCCGGAATCCCTTTACGATAGACGGGAACGTAGACTTCCGCAATATGGAGAATCCGACGGCGAAGTTGAACCTGCGTGCACAGAACTACACTTTGCTTGATGCTCCCCGTACCAAGGAAAGTATGATTTACGGCAAAATCTTTGTAGATTTAAATGCCACTGTACGTGGTCCGCTGGATGGACTGACCATGCGTGGAAACATGAATCTGCTGGGTAACACAGATGTGACCTATGTGTTGACTGACTCTCCTCTGACTGTAGAAGACCGTTTGGGTGAACTTGTCACGTTCACTTCCTTTACGGATACTACTTCGGTGCAGGCAACTGAGGTCCCCACCATGTCGCTCGGCGGTATGGACATGTTGATGTCTGTGCACATCGATGATGCCGTACGTTTGCGTGCTGATCTTAGCCCCGACCGCAGTAGTCGTGTGGAACTGGAAGGTGGAGGGGACTTGAATCTGCAATATACTCCGCAAGGAGATCTCACATTGTCCGGTCGCTATACGTTGATAGGTGGTATGATGAAATATGCCCTGCCCGTTATCCCGTTGAAAGAGTTCCAGTTTGTCAATGGAAGTTATGTGGACTGGACGGGTAATCCGATGAACCCTTCACTCAACCTGACTGCTACGGAACGTGTCCGCGCTTCTGTATCCGATGGCGATGACGGCGGTTCGCGCATGGTGAACTTCGACGTTTCCATCAGCATCAAGAACCGTTTGGAGAACCCTGATTTGAGTTTTAATCTGAGTGCTCCCGATGATGCTACCGTACAGGGCGAACTGGCAGGAATGAGTGCCGATGAACGAAGCAAGCAAGCCATTACCATGCTTGCCACAGGTATGTATCTTTATAACAGCGGAAAAGGTGGTGGTTTAACTATGGGTTCCGCACTGAACAGCGTGCTGCAAAGTCAGATTAATGCGCTGACCGGAAATCTGAAGAACGCTTCTCTCAGTGTTGGCATTGAAGACCGTACCGCTGCTGAAACGGGTGATAAACAGACGGACTATAGTTTCCGCTACTCTCAGCGTTTCTTCAATGATCGTATACAGATTGTGATCGGTGGAAAAGTATCCAGTGGCGCTAATGCAACGAATGACGTAGAATCATTCATCGATAATATTTCTTTGGAATATCGTTTGGACAATAGCGGTACACGCTATGTCCGCGTGTTCCACAACAAAAACTATGAAAGTGTGCTCGATGGTGAGATAACCGAGACAGGTGTCGGCCTTGTGCTTCGCCGTAAGATGGACCGCCTGAGTGAGCTGTTCATATTCAAGAGAAAGAAGAAAGTAGAACCTGTGAGCGAATAGTGTAAAAGAAATAACAATAGCGCAATTTAAAGAATCAAAATGAAGAAACTCGTATACATCCTCCTTGCAACCCTGCTTCTGGCAGCCTGCTCCACTACTAAGCACCTGCCTGAAGGCGAAGTGCTCTACACCGGTCAGAAGCCGATGATTGTAGAGAACCGCTCTGATACCAAGGTAGGCGAGACTGCTATGGAAGAAGTGGAAGCCGCCCTTGCCAAAGCTCCCAATAACTCCCTGCTCGGTAGCTCCGAATACCGCATCCCTTTTCCATTTGGACTGTGGGTGTATAATGGTTTTGCGAAGTACAAAAAAGGTTTTGGTAAGTGGATATTCAATCGCTTTGCCGCCACTCCCGTGCTCATATCTTCCGTTAATCCGGACATCCGGCAGAAAGTAGCGACGAATATCCTGCACGATTATGGGTACTTCAATGGCACGGTAAGTTATCAAACTTTCGTTAATCCTAAGGACAGTCTGAAAGCTAAATTGCAATACACGGTCGATATGCGTAACCCGTACTTCATTGATACCGTATATTATCGGGGATTCAATAGTACGACGATGCAGATTATCAACCTTGGCCGCCGGCGCTCCCTGATCAGTCCGGGTGAACAGTTCAATGTTACTGATCTTGATGGTGAACGTACCCGCATCAGCGGTTTGCTGCGTAATATGGGGTATTATTATTTTCGCCCTGACTACCTGACTTACCAGGCCGATACAACTCTCGTTCCCGGTGGGCACGTCAGTCTGCGCATGATCCCTGTTCCCGGTATGCCGAAGGACGCCGAACGCCCTTTCTTTGTAGGTAAAACTAATTTCTACCTCCACGGTCCGCAAGGACAAATGCCCAATGACAGTCTTTACTACAAGACTTTCTGGATACACTATTACGATAAACTGAAGATACGTCCCAATATGCTCCACCGTTGGCTGAACTACCAAGGTTACCAACGGAAACGCCAGGAACTGGACAAGGGAGGTATGCGCCGTCGTCCGGAAAAGCTATATAGCCAATACCGGCAAACCCGTATCCAGGAGCGTCTGGCAAGTGTGGGCATCTTCCGTTATCTGGAGATGCAGTACACACCCCGCGATACGGCACTCGTTTCCGATACGCTGGATGTGAATATCCGTGCCATGTTGGATAAACCGTATGATGCCGAATTGGACTTTAATGTCACCATGAAGAGCAATAACCAGACCGGTCCCGGTGCCGCCTTCACCGTAACGAAGAACAACGTCTTCGGTGGTGGTGAAACCTGGAATGTGAAAGTGAACGGTTCTTATGAATGGCAGACGGGTAAGAACAGCAGCTCGCTGATGAATAGCTACGAGTTGGGCCTATCTTCTGCACTTACCTTCCCACGTATCGTCTTCCCCCGGATGGGTACCAAGGAATATGACTTCCCGGCTTCCACCACCTTCCGTGTCTACATAGACCAGATGAACCGTGCCAAGTACTACAAACTGCTTGCTTTCGGTGGAAACGTCACGTATGACTTTCAGCCTGTGCCTACCCGGAAACATAGTATCACGCCCTTCCAACTGACATTTAATGTGTTGCGCAATCCGACTGCGGCTTTTGAGGAAATACAGGCTCAGAACCCGGCTCTTTACATCAGTCTCCGTAATCAGTTTATTCCCAAGATGGAATATACCTATACCTATGATAACGCTTCTCTTCGCAATGTACGTAATCCCATCTGGTGGCAGACTACATTCGGATCTGCCGGTAATCTGACCTCTTTGATTTATAAGGCATTCGGACAGTCTTTCAGCAAGGAAGACAAGAAATTGCTGGGAGTACCTTTCGCACAATTCTTGAAGCTGAATTCGGAATTCCGCTATCACTACAGGATAGACAAGAACCAGATGATTGCTTCTCGTATTGCAGGAGGAGTAATCTGGTCCTACGGAAATGCAACGACTGCGCCTTATACCGAACAGTTCTATATTGGTGGCGCCAACAGTATCCGTGCCTATTCTGCCCGCAGTATCGGGCCCGGTGGCTATCCACCCGATAAAGAGAAAAAGTATTCCTATATCAACCACGTGGGCGATATCCGTATGGAAGCAAACGTGGAATACCGCTTCCGTATTCTCGGCGACCTGCACGGAGCTGTCTTCCTCGATGCAGGTAATGTCTGGTTGATGCGTAAGGATAAAGACCGTCCTGATGGACAGCTGACGTTGAAGAATTTCCCGAAACAGGTTGCTTTGGGCACAGGTGCCGGTCTGCGTTACGACCTGGACTTCCTTGTATTCCGTTTTGACTGGGGAGTGGCACTGCATGATCCGTATGATACAGGTAAGAAGGGATATTATAATATTCCGAAGTTTAAAGATGGCATGGCATGGCATTTTGCTATCGGTTATCCGTTCTAATGGCGGGTTTTGTACGATAGAGCTAAAATATGAACCAATTGTCTACCTTTCTTGACTTTATTTTTTGTAATTTTGCCCCGTAATCAAAACAAGGATACACTAACCTTTTTAAATAATAACTAAGTATGAAACCAACTTTATTCTTATTGGCAGCCGGAATGGGCAGCCGTTACGGTGGCTTGAAGCAATTGGACGGACTGGGTCCGAATGGCGAAACTATTATGGACTATTCAATTTATGACGCCATTAACGCCGGATTTGGTAAGCTCGTTTTCGTAATCCGTAAGGATTTTGAGAAAGACTTCCGTGATAAAATTATTTCCAAATACGAAGGTCATATCCCGTGCGAATTGGTGTTCCAGTCTATCGACGATCTGCCCGAAGGCTTCACTTGCCCCGAAGGTCGTACGAAGCCCTGGGGAACCAACCACGCCGTAATGATGGGTGCTGATGTAATTCAGGAACCGTTTGCCGTTATCAACTGCGACGACTTCTATGGTCACGATTCTTTCCAGGTAATGGGTAAATTCCTTTCTGCACTGCCCGAAGATTCAAAGAATGTATATTCAATGGTAGGTTTCCGCATTGGTAATACACTGAGCGATAGCGGTACTGTATCTCGCGGTCTTTGCGGTACGGATGCCAACAATCTGCTGACTTCTGTTGTAGAACGCACTAAGATTCAACGTATGGACGGAGAAGTGAAATACATTGATGATAATGGCGAATGGACGGCTACTCCCGAAACTACTCCGGTAAGTATGAACTTCTGGGGCTTTACTCCCGATTACTTCGCATACAGCTGCGATTTCTTCAAGAGCTTCCTGAGCGATCCGAAGAATATGGAGAATCTGAAGAGTGAATTCTTCATTCCGTTGATGGTAGATAAATTGATTCAGGACGGTGTCGCTACATGCGAGGTCCTCGATACTACAAGCAAATGGTTTGGCGTGACTTATCCTGAGGATCGTCAAAGTGTTGTAGATAAAATCCAGGCTTTAGTGGATGCGGGTGAATATCCTGCCAAGCTATTTTAAGTCTGGAGAACTTTGCGAAAGCAAATTTAAAATTAGGAATGAAAGGGAGTCATCGTGAGATGGTTCCCTTTCTTAATTTCATGGCAATGCGTCTTTCTGACCGAAGATAGAGACCGGACGGCTGAAGCATATAGTCTTATCACCTGTTTGATGCTTTGATATGATCCGGTTCATTACGAGGGGTGATGCAAAAGGTGGCATCTTTTGCTGTTAAAGATGCCATCTTTTGTTGTATTAGATGCCACCTTTCGCTACAAAAGATGCCATCTTTTACATGAGGGGTATAAATGATGAAGGCGAGATGAATGCAAGATGGATGTTTAAAGTTGTATAGTTGCTTCGCAAGCCTCGGCTACTGCCGGATGGTGTGTGATGAAGATGAATGTTTTGCCTGTGCAGTCTCTGCGCAGGTTTTTTATTAGTTGCCGTTCCGTTTCGGGATCAAGGGCGGAAGTAGCTTCGTCCAGCAGCAGGATGTGTCCGGGACGGAGGAGGGCGCGGGCGATGGCGATACGCTGGGCTTGTCCTTCGCTGAGGCCGCCACCTTGTTCGTTGAGGTTGGTATCTATTCCGTCCGGTAAAGAGAGAACGAAGTCAGCACAGGCCGTACGGAGAGCCTGGAGCATTTCGGCTTCGGTGGCATGAGGGTTACCCATTAGCAGGTTGTCGTGAATGGTACCGCTGAAAAGAGTGTTTCCCTGGGGGACATAGACGAAGTTGGAACGGGTTTGAGGGGAAACTTCGAGAGTTGAGAGTTGAAAGTTGAGAGTTGAGAGTGGGGGCTGCGCTGTGTTTGCAGGCGAAAGGGTGATGCTTCCTTCTTGCGGAGTGGCGAGTGCAAGAAGCAACCGGATCAGGGTAGTTTTTCCGGCACCGGTTTCACCCAATACGGCAGTGCAGCTTCCGGCGGGGAAGTTGCAGGAGAAGTGATTTAATATAGGTCGGTCTCCTGTTGAATAACTGAATGTGACATCCTTCAATTGTAAGTCCGGGGTTTTGGGGAACAGTTGTGCTGTTCCACTTGCTTCGGAGGGAAGTTCTTCCAGTTCCATCAGTCGCTCTACGGCGGTGAGGGCATTGATAAAGGAAGGCAGCAGGCGTGAAAGATCGAGGGCGGGTCGTTGCACTTTTCCTACCAGTTGCAGGAAGGCGGTCATTGTTCCGAAGGTGATACTCCCTGTGCTAAGGCGTATTGCCCCCCAAAGAAATGCTGTAAGATAGCCGCCGGAAAACGCAAATGCCACCAGCATACGTGCAGAGAGCGAAAAGCGGGTACGACCGAATATCTGACTACGGAGTGCATCTTGCAGATCATCCAGTTTTCCGATATGCCGGCCGCTTTGTTCCAGGGTTTTGATGACAGTTCGGTGTTGCAGGCTTTCTTGTATAACGGATTGGATACGGCTGTCGCTCTGCCGGATTTCACGGGTGTAGCGGCGCATTCGTTTCATATAGAAGCGGCTACCCAATAGGAAAATAGGTAGAATGCCTACCACTACCCAAGGCAGGGACGGATCGAGAAAGTAGAAGAATACGAATGCGGCTACCAACTGAACGATGGTAACTATGAAAGCCGGAATTGTACTGGTCAGTACCCCCACGATAGCGGCGGTATCTTGTTCCACCCGGTTTACGATATCACCGGTGTGGAAGCGTTCCAATTCGTTCCAACGGCTTTGTAATAGACGGGAGAATAGGCGGTGGCGCAGTGCGTTTCCAGTTTCCACTTGCATACGGGCACTGAGCCAGGTGTCGATGGCTCCGCACAGAAGTTGGGCGATTAACAAAGCGATAGTAAGGATAGCGGCATTGGTCAGGCTTCCGATGACGGCACCTGTGGCAATGTCGATGACGACCTTGGAAGCATAAATAAAAGCAAGAGAAACCGCTACCCCAATGATACCTGTGAGGCAGGAGAGGAGAATACGTCCCCGTTGTCCGTGAGATACTTCCCAGATGTACTTTATTTGTTCTGTCTTCATAATGAGTTAGTTACGAGCTGCAAGCTTATTGATTTGTATTGTTACTGTTCCCTTTATCAGCGTCACCGGATACCATAACGCCTCATTGGGAGCAAACTTTCGCAGCTTCATGCAGCGTTTGGTTGCCCGGCAGAAAGTGTGCCATTTCCCGGCCCAATAACCTTTGGGACGTGGCTTGATGCGTGCGTCATGCTGACCGAAGTTTCCGGTAGCAAAGATATCATCCAGTAAGATTTCTCCTGCCCGTTCCATACCTTTGACGGAGAAGGGCAGGTTGTCTTCCGGCAAACCCAGATAATGCACGGCGATATATCCGAAAGCTTTTGCGGCACGTAGCAATCCTACTTTGCGGAAATACTTTTCCAGCAAAAGTTTGTCAATATCTTCATGACGTGTTGCCAACAGACGGGTCCAGTCGCAAACTTGGCGAAGGCCGATGCCGCTGTTCAGGAAATGGACGAATGCATGCATGAAGATATACAGCGCATTGAATGTTACAGGCGGGAGGCTGACGGGATATTCGTGTATCTCTCTTGTTTCAGCATGCTGTGGGTACCATTCCTGTATCAGACGCTGGAAGTACCGGTTACCTGCCGGATTGTTAATCCGCAGGATGATACGATGGTTTTCTATATGAACGCCATGAAATGAATAGCTGGCGTGTTTGTCCGATGCTTCTCCTTCTGCCTCTGCACCGTGACGGAGCAGAATATTGTTGGCTATGGGCTGTCCTTCCTTTCCGATATAGACGTCGATGTCGCCACATTGACGGTGCAATGGGTTTATGTAGTGAGTGGCGATGCCTTGTCCTTTCAGTAGAATAGGGTGTAGACCGGCTTCCCGGTATGGCATAAAAACTTCCGGGAGTTCTTCATTCAGGCGGAGGTTAGACTGCTCGATTTGTACTACTTTAGCTGCCCATTGCAGGTAGAGCGGTCGGGGTGGGCGCAGTTCTGCCGGCAGACTGAGCACTCCGTCGAAGGTAATGGCGAGAAGGGCTTGGGTACGTGCCAGTTGGTATATTTCTTCCCAGTCGGCACTGTTCATGCTACTGAACGGGGTTGGGTCGACGGGGGTGTTCCATAATCCGGAACGTACCAAGGTTAGGAAAGTACGACGCATATGCTATTCTATGATTCCGGCTTCCAACCAGTTCTTTATCAGTTGTTCTGCATCCCGCTTTGCGGTTTCAGCGTCTACTTCGTAGTTTTCCGTAAGGAAATCGGTAAGGGTGTCGGCATTGAAATCTGTTCCTTCCACATGTTGCCAAAGGCGGGTTGCCGTAGGGTTCAGGCTGATGATATTGCTGAAATCTACGTTTCCTGTACCGTTGTGCATGATGATGTGTTCGTCACCAATCTGATGTAAAGTAAATCCGTTCTTAATTTTCATTGTTTGTATGTATTAGGGGTTGTTATTGTGATAATTTCTCATCTGCAAATGAAGCGGATGACACTGATTTTTTGTTACGCAGTATTTAATCTTGCGTTATCTGCGGATGAAAAATCTTTCTTCTTCTGAATATTGCCAATAGCCATCGCCTTACAGGGGTCAGTTTCATCCACCAAAAAGAGTAGCGCTGCCAGACACGGTCATTACACGGATATTCTTTCTCTTTACGGATGGCGGCAATCATTACTCCCATGACGTTGGCTATGTTGGTCTGTTCGGTTATTCGTATATTACCGTCTCCCAGTAGTGTTAGTTCTTGGCCGTTGCGGTGGATGATGCGGTGGAAGATAATACGTCCGTTCGTATCTCTGGCAAGTACGGCAACGCCCGGTTGTAAATCATCATCGGTAAAAGGGCCTAAAATAATACGGTCGCGACGGTCTACAAGAAACGGGTTCATACTATTTCCTCTGACTGTCAGGGTTACGGTATGTCCTTCGCTGATGAGGCGTGCTACTTCGGGTAACAGTACCTCGTTGGGGATGATTCTTTTTCGTCCGTTATCTATCATTCTTTTTCGGTTATGAGTTAAATGATAAATAATCTTTTAGACGCGGATGGCACTAATCACTTATCACTAAACATTAATCACTTTTGTTCTTTTCCATATCGTATTAAAACAAATCTCCGCCGCCTCCCTGTCCGGCAAGCATTTCAGAAAATACACCGGAGTATGGGCCGCAAGATATTTCACTGTCTCGATGACACCATTATTCAATTCTCTCACTTCCTTCAGATTAGAGCACGATGGCAATAGTGATGCGAAAGCCCGTGCCGGACTCTCTCGTTGAATCTCATTCATCGGAGCCTGTTCCAATCGTACAAATGCCCCTACAGGAACAGAGTCATTCTTGTAGCAGGGTGTCTTTCCGCTCCAGGGCGAACCGTAGACTGTGGCTTCACCTGTTTCCCGGTTGAAATGCACGATGGGATTATCATCGTTCAGTAGTTCACAGCCGGGGATATGTTTCAGCCACAACCCGCTGTGCGTACTTTTTCCCGTTCCGCTTTTGCCTTGGAAGAGATATCCCTTTCCATCTTTCTTTATGACGGAAGCGTGCATTAATACAGTATCGGAACAAGCCGTATTGAAAGCATAAATCATCATCAGGATATTGTTGAGCACAAATGCATCCGCTTCTGTTTCGTGCAGGAACAGGACACCTTTGGTAAATCCGTAGAAGAAATAAGCTGTGTACTCTTTCGGATCGTTGGGAGCGAGGATGGTAATGAGATAAGAGTCCGTATCCGGAATCACACTGATCCTGCATGTAGCACCTTCCCATTCAAACTCGACGAGTGAGCGGTATTTAGCATGGTCTTCTTCTTGGATTTCACTCTCCGGCTGGACGGCAAGTGAGAATGCTATTTTGAGTTCTTTCTTTTTGTATGTATCTAAAGATAACAGGAAAGGTTTCAGGGAGGGGATCAGCTCTTCCGTTTTCCAGTGTGGAATGGTGGAGGAAGTACCGAATAGATAAGGCCCTACTTGATATACCTGTGCGTTACGCTCTCCTTTCATAATCTATAATATTTGATGTACCGGTGTAAAGGTAGAGGAATTCTTCTGATTGGACAACTGAATTTTACACAATATTACAGGTATCGGTTCATTTCTCCAGTCTTTTCCGTTTCGGTATGTTCCGGGGATGCTATATCTTTGTAGGCAATGAAATCATTAATCTTGAATAAACCATGAAAACTGTACTTATCTGGTTGACTTTGTGTTTCGGCACCCTGATGACCACCTGTGCCAATGGAACGGCTTATCTTTTTTCCTATTTCATCAACGACAGCAAAGACGGACTGCATCTGGCTTATAGTTACGATGGTCTGAACTGGACCGCCCTGAACGGTGGCAAGTCATACCTGACCCCTGCCGTGGGTAAAGATAAACTGATGCGTGATCCGAGCATCTGCCAGGCACCCGATGGCACCTTTCACATGGTCTGGACTTCCAGTTGGACCGACCGGATTATCGGCTATGCCTCTTCCCGCGACTTGGTTCATTGGAGCGAGCAGCGAGCCATTCCCGTCATGATGCACGAACCGACTGCCCACAATTGCTGGGCGCCCGAACTTTTCTACGATGAACCATCGCAGACGTATTATATTTTCTGGGCAACCACCATCCCAGGCCGTCATAAAGAAGTGGCAACCAGTGAGAGTGAGAAAGGGTTGAACCATCGCATGTACTACGTAACCACGAAAGATTTCCAGGCCTTCTCGAAGACCAAAATGTTTTTCAACCCCGATTTCAGCGTCATTGATGCTGCCATCGTGAAAGACCCGAAGAATGAGGACCTTATTATGGTGGTGAAGAATGAAAACTCCAATCCACCGGAGAAGAATCTCCGCATTACCCGTACCAGAAATCTGGCGAAAGGATTCCCTACTAAAGTTTCCTCTTCTATCACCGGAAACTACTGGGCGGAAGGACCTGCCCCCTTGTTTGTGGGTGATACGCTCTATATTTATTTCGATAAATACCGCGACCACCGTTACGGCGCAGTCCGTTCACTGGATCATGGCGAGACTTGGGAAGATGTGTCTGATCTGATTTCATTCCCTCGTGGCATCCGTCACGGGACGGCTTTTGCTGTGGATACCTCCGTTGTGGAAGCTTTGATTGCAAACTGTAATTATAATCCTCTGATTCCCGATAATCTGGCTGACCCTTCGCGGTGAAGAAATATACCCGTACACATACCTATCAGGCTGCCCACGTGGGCAATGAATCGAACGGAACTTGCTGGATGGCTGCCGTCACGGATAGCAGTCCGTACATTACGGTGGATTTGAAAGAGATGCGCAACGTTGGCGAATGCCAGTTCTATTTCACCAAGCCCACAGAAGGGCATACATGGAGACTGGAAAAGTCTGTCGATGGCAAGCATTGGCAGGTGTGTGCCGAAGAAAAGAAACTTCAGGCACGGTCTCCCCATGTGGCTAAGGGTATTGGCGAGGCACGTTATCTCCGCTTACATATTCTGCGGGGAGATGCGGGGTTGTGGGAATGGAAAATATATGAGTAAGGCAATGGTGATGCCTTTCCATCAATATTTATAAGTCAGCATAATACGCCCTTCCGAAGTATTGGAAAATACATTGGCGTGATACCTGTATTTGGTATCGCGGGTGTAGTTCATAAATGTGCCGGTGAGGTACAGTTGCTTCCGCAATTTCAGGTCCAGCCGGAGGCCGACTGCATGGAGAATGGCCCTCGAACGGTCGCCCTGTGCATTGAGCGTCTTCGGCTCCACTTCGTCCCAGTTGATGTCTTGGGGATACCCTTTCCAAGTGAACATGTGGTAGACTTCGTAGATGGTGGATATAGCAAGACGGTCCTTGTAGGTAAAGTTAAAGTTGAGCTTGCTACTGTAGCCGCTGGCCAGGTTGTAGATGCGTTCGTCCACTTGATAATAGTCGCTGAGGGCACCTCCCAGAAGGATGGCGTTGAGGTAGGCGTAACCATCTATTCCCCAGTTTCGTTTGAGGTTTCTTTTGTAGATGAGGCCACCGCCCACGGAAGCGGGTGTACAGAATTTATAAGGTACTTTTGCCGATACTGCCGATATCGTGTCCGAATCGTAGTAGTCGAAGTGCTGGTACAGCCCAAGGCTGAGGTAGTGCTTTTCATTGTTCACCAACTCTTTGGCTACCAGTCGGCCAACAATGTTTATCTGTCCCAGAACCGGTTGATCTTTCTGCCAGTTCAGGTTTGCCTGGATGGAGAAATAGTCGTAGGGTTTGGTATCTTCCGCATCGAAGCGGTCGCCGTATTCGACGTTGATTTCGGAGGCCAGACCCACACCTTTGTCCAGAATCTCGTCTTTTAGTTCCAGAGTACGTATACCCAATGACACATCCACGCTTACATCGGGTACACCGAATTGCTTACCCGAAGTGGAACGCCGCTTCCAGGCATCTCCGTTGATAATACGGGTCAAGCCGCGCATAGGGGACACCAGGAATCCGGCAAACTCCAGTCCGAAGCGTGACCAACCGGTTTTCCGGTCGTCGAGGATGAGGTCGGAAACCCTGTAGGTCACTTCACCCAGGGCCATACCGCCGATGGGGGTGGCAATGATGTCGTTGGTAGAGGGATATTCGTTTTCCATAAACATCTCCCACATGAAGCTGCCGCCAAAGGCGAAGAGGCCGGACTGCCAGAAATTGTATCCGTTGGACCGGGCAGAGTTGAAGTACAGACTGCCGTGGTAGGGGTGCATGAACATATTGGTGCCCATGGCGTCATTGTCCCACACGAAGCCATGCTTGAGGTTATCCTTGATAGTACGCCCGTTGATGTAGGCAAAGTCGGCCTTGCGGATGTAGCGGTCGAAGGCCCAGACGCCCATGTTGATACCGAAGACCATGGTGCCCGCCTGAAGCCCTCTTTTCCGGGAGTAATAGTCTATATCGAGCGAGTCGGCAGGTTTTGGAGTGGCTAAACGGTGGCGGATGGCGAGTTGCGGATAAGCCACATTAACGGCTATCAGGAAAGTGAGCAGAGTCAGCAGTAACTTTTTCATGATGCAAACTTAGGGATTTTTATTAAATGCACGTAGTTGTATTTTTCGTAAAAAGTCTCTAGTACTTCTTAATTAACTCGTTTGCAACATAAAAGGTTCGCTAAAAGGGTACTTTTCTGTATACTTGTTTCTCTGAACCGGGCGGAGAGGGATTGAAAAATAATGGCTTGTAGTGCACGAGTTTGGGGGAGTTTATTTATCTTTGTCGCAACTGCTACGGTGAAAATGTTAGCAACTCTAAATTCTTAATAAGAATATGCTGAAGGGGAAACAGCTTTATATTATCAGTGGTTGTAATGGTGCCGGCAAAACAACGGCATCTTATACTGTTTTGCCCGAGGTGTTGCAATGTAAGGAATTCGTGAACGCTGATGAGATTGCCCGTGGTTTGTCTCCTTTCAATCCTGAGGGCGTGGCAATTGATGCAGGTCGTTTGATGCTGAGGCGTATTGAAGAATTGATGCGGGAAGGGGAGAACTTCTCGATTGAGACAACACTTGCCACCCGTTCTTATGCCCGGCTTGTGAGGCAGGCGCAGAAGAAAGGGTATCGAGTCAGCCTCATCTACTTTTGGCTGAATTCGCCGGAACTGGCAATTAATCGCGTACGCCAGCGTGTTAGTGAAGGCGGGCATGATATACCGGAAGAAGTTATACGCCGGCGCTATCAAGCTGGGATAAATAATCTGTTCGACATCTATATGTCCTGTGTAGACTATTGGCTGTTGGCGGATAATAGTCGGGAGAACCGCGTTATTGTTGCTGAAGGCGGTCCCAGTCTTCCGATACGGATGTATGAAGTAGAACTCTTTAAAACCATAGAAAGTTATGTCAAACGATGAGTGGAAGGAACTAAGCGAGAAGTTGCACTATGGGTTGGCACTGGCCGAGCAACGTATGCTTGAGAAAAAAGCACAGCGGAACGAAACTGTGATAGTGGGTACACCTGATGGTGAAATAAAAGCCATTCCTGCCCGCCGTCTGCTTCGTAAGGCAAAGCTGCGCAAGATGAAATAAATATCTTCATTTGCTGGGAATGCAGAAACAATCGTTCTTCTTCTGTAATCCTGTTATCTTACCGAATTCCGAAACATTTGCGGCGTCACCCCTGTATGCTTCTTAAAGAACTTATTAAAGAAGGCGGCATTATTGAACCCCAGACTCAGCGCAATATCCTTCACCTGCGTATTCTCCGTGCGCAGTTGCGTCTTGGCATCCATGATGAGTGTCCTGTTGATAATCTCCATTGCCGTATGTCCCGACTCCTTCTTGACAAGCCGGCAAAGGGCGGACGGTTGCATATTCATCTTCTTGGCATAATACACCACTTGGTGCTCACGGGCATATTCCTCATGTACCATTCGGACAAAAATCCGGTACTGATGGAAATGTCTGCTGCCTGGCGTCTCTTTCAGTTTCGCCTGTTCCGGACAAAGTTCGGATACCCCCTGCAACATCAGACTTAGGAACGACTGCAACACAGCCTCACTCAACTTCTCCCCAACCTCTTTATAAAGATGCGACAGAAACGTAAACATCTCCGAGTAAAGTTGCGAAACCATTTCTGACAACGAGAAAACATAATGCTTGCCGATGATATGAAACTTATCCATCATATTCTTGCCCATTCCGGCATGCTGTATCAGTTGCTGAGAAAACATGACAGCATGTATTTCCACATCATCCGATGCGGTCAGTAGCTGGACGAAAGTCTCGGGAGGAGCAACTATCAGTTCATTCACTCCAATCCGATATTCGGTATGATTAATAATTGTCTTCAGCGAACCCTTGCTACAAAGGGCGAAAATGCCTCCCTCCGTCTTATAAGCCCGTCCCGACAGATGACTCAGCCCACTTGCCGTGATCTGCTGATATGCAATGAAGTCGGCATTTATATTGAATTTAGTTATACTCATGTCTTATCTTTTAAGCATGCAAAATTGAATGATATTGATCTATAATCAGCAAGAATAACCGTTAAATCCGACTCTCCGTCCCTTTTTATCCGGTTAAAAGATGTAAAGGTGTGAACGATGGAATATATTCGCGTCCAAATGGAATATTGATTTCTTCCGGTTTGTTTGCCATCTATCCGTTTAAGCCCGACCTTTGCGGCTTACACGATAAACATAGCTTTATGAACACCGATATGTCTCAGGAAGTACGGATAGTGAACACCATTGCTGAACAATTGTTCGATGTATGGCCCGTCAGCATTGTCATGATCGACCTTGAAGATTGCGTCTGGCGCGTGAACAAACAGGTGAGTGACGAACTCCAGTTGGATGTGGATATCATTGGAAAATCCGTCGTCGATGTGCTGGAAATAGTGCAGGACAAGGAGGATGTCCTGCACTGTTATCTTCAGGATTTGCATGAGGATTCCCGGCGATTCATCCCTTTGTCTTCCAATTGTTTCATATGCGAACCGAAAAGACATATCACTTTCCTGATACAAGGTGCCCTGATAGGCGTGTATGAAGAAGACAGACTGGTCAGAATCGTACTCTACTATCGCAACGTGGTGGAAGAGAGTACTCAAAAGCATCTGTTGGATATTGCTTTGAGTCGTACGCAGATATTCCAATGGTCGTACGACTTGGAGCACAACTGCATGATCATCGATTCCCGTTACTTCGAATACCTGAATATTCCCACTCGTGACTACACACTTACTACCGAAGAATTTCTCTATCTGGTACATCCCGATGACCGTCAGGCGGTGATATATGCCTTGACCTCGCAGTTGGAGGGTAACTTGTATGAAGCCTCCGTGCAATACCGCCTCCGTCGTGACGACGGCAGTTGGGAGTGGTTCGAAGCCCAGTCCACCTACGTAGGGCAGTTGAAAGATACCCCTTTCCGCATCATTGGCATCTGTATGAGCACTCAGAAATATAAGGATACCGAAGAACGGCTGAACGAGGCCCTGCATAAAGCCCGGCGCAGTGACGAACTGAAAAGTGTCTTCCTTGCCAATATGAGCCACGAAATACGTACGCCGCTCAATGCCATCGTAGGATTTTCCTCCCTGCTGGCCTATGGCGAATCTGATTTGACAAAGGAAGACATCACCGAGTTCACCTCCCTGATCGAGAAGAACAGTCAACTGCTGATGGTCCTCATCTCCGACATCCTGGACCTCTCCAAGATAGAGTCGAATACCATGGAGTTCAACTTCTGCAACATCTCCCTCCACCAGGTATTGAATGAGATAGGCAGTGCGCAAAGAATGAATATGCAGAAAGGTGTGGAGCTACTGCTGGATCTCCCCGAACAGGCGATTGCCATTTATACCGATCCCACCCGCCTGAACCAAGTTATCAACAATCTGGTGAACAATGCGATAAAGTTCACCTCCGAAGGAAATATCCGTATAGGCTACCGGCCTGCCGCCTCCAGTCGTGTAAAAATATTTGTGGAAGATACCGGAACAGGCATGGCTAAAGAAGTAATTGAACATATCTTTGACCGTTTTTACAAAGGAGACGCCTTCAAGCAAGGCACAGGACTAGGACTTGCTATCTGCCGGACAATCGTCGAACGCTTCAAAGGGAAGATCGAAGTAGCGTCTACACCCGGAAAGGGTACACGCTTTACAATCATCCTGCCGCTGAAAGTAGAAGAATGAGTTGGTGCATAACGGGATGGAAAGGGATAAAAGTGATTAGGGTTTAGTGATAAGCGCCATTCGGTATATGATTTCAGTGGATTCTTTGTACCGGAGACACAACAAATGATGTGGGAACTGTATGCCGAATGGTGCTTATCACTTATCACTAAACCCTAATCACTTTGTTCATAACCCTACATAAATGAATGAATTCCGCCAACGAGTTACAATAATGTAGGCTTACGATGTCATATCCCGCTGGAAATCGTTACCTTTGCAGCCCTGAACGATAAATTCATTGACACTATGATATCAGTAGAAGGACTGAAGGTAGAATTTAATGCAACCCCTCTGTTCGAAGACGTCTCTTACGTAATCAACAAAAAAGACCGCATCGCCCTGGTGGGCAAGAATGGTGCGGGTAAGTCTACCATGCTCAAGATATTGGCCGGACTACAGCAGCCCACTTCCGGCGTCGTTGCCATTCCCCGCGAATGTACTATCGGTTACCTGCCACAGGTGATGATTCTCAGTGATAAGCGTACCGTGATGCAAGAGGCGGAACTGGCCTTCGAACACATCTTCGAAATGCAGGCGGACATCGAACGCATGAACCAGCAACTTGCCGAACGCACCGATTATGACAGCGAAGAATACCATAAACTCATCGACCGTTTCACTCATGAGAACGAACGTTTCCTGATGATGGGGGGCACCAACTTCCGTGCTGAAATAGAACGAACCCTGCAAGGTTTAGGTTTCAGCCGCGAAGACTTCGACCGCTCCACCAGTGAGTTCTCCGGTGGTTGGCGTATGCGTATCGAACTTGCCAAACTCCTGCTTCGCCGTCCCGATGTGCTATTGCTCGACGAACCTACCAACCACCTGGATATTGAGAGTATCCAATGGCTTGAGAACTTCCTTTCCACACGTGCCAATGCCGTGGTATTGGTGAGTCACGACCGTGCATTTCTCAATAACGTCACCACGCGCACCATTGAAATCACTTGCGGACAGATTTACGACTACAAAGTGAAGTATGACGAATTCGTCGTACTGCGGAAGGAACGTCGCGAACAGCAACTCCGTGCCTATGAGAATCAGCAAAAACAGATAGAAGATACGGAAGCCTTTATCGAGCGTTTCCGCTATAAAGCCACGAAAGCTGTGCAGGTGCAGAGCCGCATCAAACAACTGGAAAAGATAGAACGCATCGAGGTAGACGAGGAAGACAACTCTGCATTGCGCCTGAAGTTTGCTTGCAGCAGCCGTAGCGGAAGTTACCCTGTCATCTGTGAGGATGTCCGGAAGGCCTATGGCGACCATGTCATCTTCCACGATGTCAACCTGACCATAAACCGTGGTGAGAAAGTGGCGTTCGTAGGTAAGAATGGTGAAGGTAAATCCACCCTGGTAAAGTGTATCATGGGAGAAATAACCGACTATACCGGTAAGCTCACCCTCGGTCATAATGTACAGATCGGTTACTTCGCTCAGAACCAGGCACAACTCCTGGATGAAAGTTTAACGGTATTTGATACCATCGACCGCGTAGCCGTAGGCGATATCCGCCTGAAGATACGCGATATCCTTGGTGCCTTCATGTTCGGCGGTGAAGCTTCTGATAAAAAGGTGAAAGTGCTGTCTGGTGGAGAACGTACCCGCCTTGCAATGATCAAACTCCTGCTGGAACCTGTGAATTTTCTGATACTGGACGAACCGACTAACCACCTCGATATGCGTTCAAAGGATGTACTGAAAGATGCCATTCGCGAATTTGACGGTACAGTCATTTTAGTAAGCCACGACCGTGATTTCCTGGACGGACTTGCGACTAAAGTATATGAGTTCGGTGGTGGAATTGTAAAAGAACACCTCGGTGGCATCTACGACTTCCTGCAAAAGAAGCAGATAGAAAGCCTGAACGAATTGCAGAAAGCACCCGCACTTTCTACCTCACCCTCCGGTGGAAAAGAGAATACGGATACCGCCACTCAATCTTCCGGTGCCAAGCTTTCCTATGAAGAGCAGAAGGAACTGAACAAGAAGCTCAAAAAACTGGAACGTCGCGTTGCTGACTGTGAATCGGAGATAGAGCAGACCGAGTCTGCCATCGCCATTCTCGAAGCCCGAATGGCAACTCCTGAGGGAGCTTCGGATATGGCCCTTTACGAGCAGCATCAGAAACTGAAACAACAACTCGACTCTGTGATGGAAGAGTGGGATGCTGTCTCTACCGAACTGGAAGCAGTTCGGAAAGAACAATAAAACTTATAACATTATTTTATATCTTATGAAAGTAACTCATTATTTACCTTTAGCCGCAGCTTGCCTTATGATGGTGGGATGTGGTACGGGCAAGCAGAAAGCTGAAATGACAGCCGGTATCCAGCTTGCCAATCTTGACACAACTGCCCTTCCGGGGAGTAGTTTCTATCAGTACGCCTGTGGCGGTTGGATTGAAAGCCATCCACTTTCACCTGAGTATTCACAGTACGGTTCTTTTACAGAACTTGCCGAGAATAACCGTAAGCAGATACAAGGTTTGATTGAAGAACTGGCTGCCACTCAGCATGAAGCAGGTAGTGTAGCGCAAAAGGTAGGCGACCTCTACAAGATTGTTATGGACAGCGTGAAGCTGAACAAGGAAGGTGTTGCTCCTATCAAAGCCGATCTGGAACAGATTGCTTCCCTGAAAGATAAAGAAGCTGTTTATGCTTTGCTCGCCGATCTGCGTAAACAGGGTATCGGTGCTTACCTCGGCCTCTATGTGGCTGCCGACGAAATGAACAGTAACGAGAACGCCGTGCAGCTTTATCAAAGCGGCTTGAGCATGGGCGAACGCGATTACTATCTGGCTACTGATCCTTCTACTACCGCTATCCGTGATGCCTTCCGTACTCATGTACAGAAAATGTATCAGTTGGCAGGTTTCGATGAGGCTACTGCCAAAAAAGGTATGGAAGTGGTTATGGACGTGGAAACCCGTCTTGCCAAAGCTTTCCGTTCTCGTACCGAACTGCGTGACCCGCATGCTAACTACAATAAGATGAGCATGGAAGAGGTGAAGAAGAATTATCCTACTTTCAACTGGGACGCTTACCTTTCAGGTCTTGGACTGACAGATGTGAAGGAAATCATTGTCGGCCAGCCTGCTTCGGTAGCTGAAGCTGCTAACATCCTTAACACCTTACCTGTTGATCAGCAAGTCCTTTACCTGCAATGGAAGTTGATTGACTCTGCCGCCAGTGCATTGAATGACGAGATGGCTCAGCAGAACTTTGACTTCTACGAACGCACCATGTCTGGAACGCAGGAAATGCAACCCCGCTGGAAGACTGCCGTTTCTGTAGTGAGCTCCGCACTGGGTGAAGCCGTGGGGCAAATGTATGTAGAGAAATACTTCCCTGCCGCTGCCAAGGAACGTATGATATCTTTGGTGAAGAACCTTCAGACCAGCCTGGGCGAACGCATCAACAACCTTGCCTGGATGAGCGACGAAACCAAGCTGAAAGCACAGGAAAAACTGGCTACTTTCCACGTGAAGATCGGTTATCCTGATAAGTGGAAAGACTACTCTACGTTGGAGATCAAGGACGACTCTTACTGGAACAATATCAAGCGTGCCAACCTGTGGAACTATGCCGAAATGGTTGCCAAAGCCGGCAAACCGGTAGACAAGGACGAGTGGTTGATGACTCCGCAGACCGTAAACGCTTATTACAACCCGACAACGAACGAAATCTGTTTCCCTGCCGGTATCCTGCAATATCCGTTCTTCGATATGAATGCTGACGATGCCTTCAATTACGGTGCAATCGGTGTTGTAATCGGTCATGAGATGACACACGGCTTCGACGACCAAGGTCGCCAGTACGACAAAGACGGTAATCTGAAAGACTGGTGGACGGAAGAAGATGCTAAGAACTTCGAGAAACGTGCCGATGTAATGGTTGCTTTCTTTGACAGCATCGAAGTTGCACCGGGGGTACATGCCAACGGTCGTATGACACTGGGTGAGAACATTGCCGACCACGGAGGTTTGCAAGTATCTTATCAGGCATTCAAGAAGGCTACCGCTGCCGCTCCGCTGGAAGTAAAAGACGGTTTCACTCCCGAACAACGCTTCTTCCTGGCTTATGCCAATGTTTGGGCTAACAATACCCGTCCCGAAGCCATCCTGCAATTGACGAAGATCGATGTACACTCTTTGGGCAAATGGCGTGTAGACGCTGCGTTGCCGCACATTGCTGCATGGTATGATGCATTTGGCATTACGGAGAAAGATCCGATGTATGTACCGGTAGAAGAACGCATCTCTATCTGGTAATAGTTTCACTTGATGAAACCGTTTGTTTCATTACTTGAAACAACTTGTTTCATGCCGAGAAACAAACAGTTTCATTATTTGAAACAAACCGTTTCATGCGGGGAAACAAATTATTTCATTACCTGAAACTAACAAGCTCATCAGAGCGGAAGATTATGAACTAAGGCAGTAAATCCTAAACAGGATTGCTGCCTTTTTTAATTATACCTAATTTATTGTGTTTGAGTATGTGTGCAAATAAACATTTTTAGTACCTTTGCGCATCAAATACTTATATACGCAATTCCATGTCTGAAACAAAAAGAATTAAAACCGCTTTAGTATCGGTTTATCATAAGGAAGGTTTGGACGAAATCATCACCAAACTGCATGAAGAAGGAGTTGAGTTTCTGTCAACAGGCGGAACTCGTCAGTTTATAGAATCACTGGGGTATCCCTGTAAAGCAGTGGAAGACTTGACCACGTATCCCTCTATCTTGGGTGGACGTGTGAAGACCCTGCATCCGAAAGTGTTCGGTGGTATTCTCTGCCGTCGCGGACTGGAACAGGATATGCAACAGATAGAGAAGTATGAAATTCCCGAAATAGACCTCGTTATCGTTGATTTGTATCCGTTTGAAGCTACCGTAGCTTCCGGTGCCGACGAGCCGACTATTATCGAGAAAATAGATATAGGCGGTATCTCACTGATCCGTGCAGCTGCCAAGAATTACAATGATGTGGTTATCATCGCTTCTCAGGCACAATACCAGCCGTTCCGCGATATGCTGATGGAACATGGAGCTACCACTTCGCTGGAAGAACGCCGTTGGTTTGCCAAAGAGGCGTTTTCCGTTTCTTCCCATTACGATTCAGCCATCTTCAACTACTTCGATGGCGAAGAAGGTTCCGCATTCCGTTGCTCTGCCAATAATCAGAAGACTTTGCGCTACGGCGAGAACCCGCATCAGAAGGGTCACTTCTACGGAAATCTGGAAGCTATGTTCGACCAGATTCACGGAAAGGAAATCTCTTACAACAACCTGCTCGATATCAATGCAGCCGTTGACCTGATCGATGAATTTGAAGAGACTACGTTTGCCGTATTGAAGCATAACAATGCTTGCGGTCTGGCTTCACGCCCCACGGTGCTCGAAGCATGGAACGATGCATTGGCCGGTGACCCGGTTTCCGCTTTCGGTGGTGTGCTCATCACAAACGGAGTGATCGATAAGGACGCTGCTGAGGAAATCAATAAAATCTTCTTTGAAGTAATTATCGCCCCTGATTACGATGTAGACGCATTGGAAATCCTGGGACAGAAGAAAAACCGTATTATTCTGGTTCGCAAGCCTGCCGCACTGCCTAAGAAGCAGTTCCGTTCTCTCTTGAATGGTGTGTTGGTACAGGACCGCGACCTGAACATCGAGAAGCCGGAAGATTTGAAAACTGCAACCACGAAAGCACCTACCGCACAGGAAATAGAAGACATGCTCTTTGCTAACAAGATTGTGAAGAACAGTAAGTCCAACGCTATCGTACTGGCTAAAGGTAAGCAATTGCTGGCAAGCGGTGTGGGACAGACTTCACGTGTGGATGCTTTGAAGCAGGCTATCGAAAAAGCCAAGAACTTCGGCTTCGACCTGAAAGGTGCCGTGATGGCATCCGACGCTTTCTTCCCCTTCCCCGACTGTGTGGAGATTGCCGGAAATGAAGGTGTGACCGCAGTTATTCAACCGGGTGGTTCCATCAAGGATCAGCTTTCGTTCGACTATTGCAACGAACATGGCATCGCGATGGTGACCACAGGAATTCGTCATTTCAAACACTAATTAGATTTATGATTTATAATTTATGAGTTATGACCGCTGAACAGCAAGAGTTGTAAGCGTCCTCATTATCATCCATAAATTATAAATCATAATTCATAAATCATAAATATTCGCATGGGATTATTCTCTTTTACACAAGAAATAGCGATGGACCTTGGTACCGCCAATACCATTATTACAACCAATGGTAAGATTGTGGTGGATGAGCCTTCGGTGGTAGCTCTCGACCGTCGCACCGATAAGATGATTGCCGTGGGTGATAAGGCAAAGATGATGCACGAAAAGACCCATGAAAACATACGTACCATCCGTCCGCTTCGCGACGGTGTAATTGCCGATTTCTATGCTTGCGAGCAGATGATACGCGGTTTGATAAAGATGGTGAATAATCGCAACCGTCTGTTCTCTCCTTCGCTCCGTATGGTTATCGGTGTCCCCTCGGGTAGTACTGAAGTGGAGCTGCGTGCCGTGCGCGACTCTGCCGAGCATGCCGGTGGACGTGACGTCTACTTGATTTTCGAACCTATGGCTGCCGCTATCGGTATCGGTATCGATGTGGAAGCTCCGGAAGGAAACATGATTGTAGATATAGGTGGTGGTTCTACGGAAATTGCCGTTATCTCCTTGGGTGGTATCGTAGCCAACAATTCCATCCGCATAGCGGGTGATGACTTTACTGCGGACATTCAGGAGTATATGAGCCGTCAGCACAATGTGAAGGTCAGTGAGCGTATGGCCGAACGTATTAAGATCAATGCGGGTGCCGCCCTGACTGAACTTGGTGAAGACGCCCCCGAAGATTATATCGTTCACGGACCGAACCGTATCACGGCTCTGCCTATGGAAGTGCCTGTATGCTATCAGGAAGTAGCGCACTGTCTGGAGAAATCAATCTCGAAGATTGAAACCGCTATCTTGAACGCGTTGGAAAATACACCTCCCGAACTGTATGCCGATATCGTGCACAATGGTATTTATCTGGCAGGTGGTGGTGCATTGCTCCGCGGACTCGATAAGCGTTTGACTGATAAGATTAACATTCCGTTCCATATTGCTGAGGATCCCCTGCATGCTGTTGCCAAAGGTACGGGTGTGGCGCTGAAGAATGTGGATCGTTTCTCATTCCTGATGAGATGATAAAGCCATATGCGAAATTTACTGAACTTTCTTATTAAATACAACTACTGGTTCCTCTTTCTACTGTTAGAGGCAGCCAGTTTTGTTTTATTGTTTCGTTTCAACTACTATCAGCAGAGTGTGTTCTTCACATCTGCCAACAGTGTGGCGGGGAAAGTTTACGATGTTTCGGGAACTATTACTTCTTATTTCCATCTGAAATCTGTCAATGAAGACTTGCTCGACCGTAATATGTGGTTGGAGCAGCGGGTGGCTTTTCTGGAGAAAACGCTGAAAAATAAAGGAATGGACTCTGTTCGGTTGTATAGCCTGGAACGGCTTGAACCGGACGAATACCATATTTTCAAAGCGAATGTCATCAAGAATAGTCTGAACCGGGTGGATAACTATATCACCCTTGATGAAGGAACCTCTGCGGGTATCCGTCCGGAAATGGGAGTGGTAGATGCCAACGGAGTAGTGGGCATTGTCTATAAAACTTCTCCGCATTACTCTACCGTTATTCCATTGTTGAACAGTAAATCGAGCATCAGTTGCAAGATTGTGGGCAGTGAATATTTCGGTTATTTGAAGTGGGAATATGGAGACTCTCGTTATGCTTATCTGAAAGATTTACCTCGCCATGCAGAGTTTAACCTGGGTGATACGGTGGTGACAAGTGGGTATTCTACAGTATTTCCTGCAGGCATCATGGTGGGAACGGTGGATGATATGTCTGATTCTCACGACGGTCTCTCTTATCTGTTGAAGATAAAACTGGCCACGGATTTCGGAAAGGTGAGCAACGTTCGGGTGATTGCCCGTACCGGACAAGAGGAGCAGAAGATGCTGGAGAAGGAAGAAGGGAAGTGATGGAGTGATAAGGTGATAGAGGGATAGGAGTGATAAATGGTAGGGGAGTAGCCCCAATTGTAAATCGTAAATTGTAAATTGTAAATCAAATTGGTTCTCAATTATCTGCATAAAATAGGTTGGTTTATCGGTTTGGTACTATTGCAGGTACTGATACTGAATAATGTGCATATTGCCGGATATGCCACTCCTTTTCTATATATTTATCTCATACTGAAATTTGAGTCGGAAACACCACGGAATACTTTGATGCTGTGGGCGTTTTTTCTGGGACTGACGGTGGATATCTTTTCGGATACGCCGGGTATGAATGCTGCAGCTACGGTGGCACTGGCTTTTCTGCGTCCTACATTCCTACGCCTGTTTGTGCCGCGGGATGCGTTTGAGAATATAGTTCCTTCGATAAAATCGATGGGAATTGTACCTTTCCTGAAGTATTTGGTTGTTAGCGTTTTTATTCATCATGCAATATTACTTACCATAGAATTCTTTTCGTTCGCCCATATCGGAACGTTGCTGCTGAGAATTGTGGCAAGTGCGTTGCTGACTATAACCTGTATCATGGCTATAGAAGGAGTGAAGAAGAAGTAAAATGGCAAAAGATTATACACTCGAGAAGCGGAAATTAGTGATAGGTGGGGTAGCAATTGTGATTGTTATCATTTATATCATGCGTCTTTTTGTGTTGCAGATCATGACTGATACTTACAAGAAGAATGCAGATAGTAACGCTTTCCTTAATAAAATCCAGTATCCTTCGCGCGGTGCTATTTATGACCGCAATGGAAAATTACTGGTGTTCAATCAACCTGCGTATGATATCACATTCGTGCCGCGAGAGGTGACGGAACTGGATACTCTCGATTTTTGCCGCACACTGAATATTACGAAAGAACAGCTGCTGAAGCGAATGAAAGATGTGAAGAACCGCTGGATGAATCCCGGTTATTCCAGATATACGCATCAGGTGTTTATGACGCAGCTCTCGGCGGAAGAGTGCGGTGTATTCCAGGAAAAACTCTTTAAATTCCCGGGTTTTTATATTCAGAGACGTACTATCCGGCAATACACTTATAATTCTGCCGGACATGCTTTGGGAGATATCGGTGAGGTTTCAATGAGAGATATTGAGGCTGACGACTATTACATTCGCGGTGATTATGTGGGTAAGCAAGGTATAGAAAAGTCATACGAGAAATACCTGCGTGGCGAAAAAGGAGTAGAGGTTTTGCTTCGTGATGCGCACGGACGTATTCAGGGCCACTATATGGATGGGAAACTAGATCGCCCATCCATACCGGGTAAGAACCTGAAATTAGGGTTGGATATTGATTTGCAGATGTTGGGTGAGCGTCTGATGAAAAATAAAATCGGTGCAATTGTGGCTATTGAGCCGGAAACGGGGGAGATCCTTTGTCTGGTGTCTGCTCCGAACTTTGATCCGCACTTGATGATTGGCCGCCAACGTGGTAAAAATCATAATATGCTGCAGAGAGATAAGCAGAAACCTTTGCTGAATCGTGCTATTATGGGTGTCTATCCTCCGGGGTCTACTTTCAAAACAGCGCAGGCGCTGACATTCTTACAGGAAGGTATTATACAGCCATCCACATCGTTTCCTTGTTCTCACGGATTCATTTATGGAGGTCTGCGTGTGGGATGTCACGGGCATGGATCACCTCTTCCGCTGATACCTGCTATTGCCACTTCGTGTAATGCTTATTTTTGTTGGGGGCTTTATCGCATGTTTGGTGATAAGAAATACGGTTCACCACAGAATGCGCTTACTGTATGGAAAGATCACATGGTTTCTCAAGGATTTGGTTATAAGCTGGGAACGGATTTGCCAGGTGAGAAACGTGGATTTATTCCTAATGCAGGTGTTTATGATAAGGCCTATCGTGGATCATGGAATGGATTGACGGTAATCAGTATTTCTATCGGTCAGGGTGAAGTTTTAAGTACACCTTTGCAAATGGCAAACTTAGCGGCTACCATTGCCAATCGTGGTTATTTTGTGACTCCGCATATTGTGAAGGATATTCAGGATGCAGAATTGGATAGTACCTATCGGGAGCGTCGTTACACTTCTATTGATCGTTCTTATTATGAAGAAATTGTAGAAGGTATGCGGGCGGCTGTTACGGGAGTTACCGGAAGTGCTACTTGCCGTATAGCCGGAACCATACTGCCGGGTGTAGAAGTCTGTGGAAAGACGGGTACGGCACAGAATCGCGGACATGACCATTCTGCATTTATAGGTTTTGCCCCGATGGACAAGCCGAAGATCGCTATTGCCGTTTATGTGGAGAATGGTGGTTGGGGGGCAACCTATGGAGTACCTTATGGTGCTTTAATGATGGAACAGTATTTGAATGGAAAACTTTCGCCTGCCAGTGAGGAAAGAGCGGAAGAAATGAGTAATCGTGTGATAATGTATGGTGACGAGGAGAGATAGTATATGGAAATCACTGGATTGGGTAACGATCTGTGTTTACTTGATTCTGATTGCATTCGGTTGGTTTAGCGTTTGCGGGGCAAGCTATGATTATGGTGACCGCGACTTCTGGGATTTCTCCACTCGTGCAGGTAAGCAACTGGTTTGGATCATTTGCTCTTTCGGATTGGGGTTTGTGTTGTTGATGCTTGAAGACAGCGTTTATGATATGTTTGCCTATCTGATTTATATAGCACTTGCCATATTACTTGTGGTCACTATCTTTATAGCCCCTGATACGAAGGGATCGAGGTCGTGGCTGGTCATGGGGCCGGTAAGTTTGCAGCCGGCGGAGTTCGCCAAGTTTGCTACGGCGCTGGCTCTTGCCAAGTATATGAATTCCTATTCGTTCACCATGAAGAACTGGAAGAATATCTTGATGATGGTTTTCCTTATTCTGTTCCCGATGATACTTATTATCTTGCAGCGGGAGACTGGCTCAGCGTTGGTATATACTGCTTTCTTTTTGGTTCTGTATCGGGAGGGGATGCCGGGTGTAGTTCTGTTTTCCGGGTTGTGCGCGGTAGTTTACTTTGTGGTAGGTATTCGTTTTGATCAGGTGTTTATTGCCGATACGCCGACGCCGATAGGGGAGTTTGCTGTGCTCTCGATGGTCTTGCTGTCTGCGGCAGGAATGGTGTGGGTTTATAAGAAGAAATGGGAACCGGTACGTAATATATTGTTAGTTACCATTGGAGTGTTGTTAATCGCTTATTTTATATCGGAATATGTGACTCCGTTTAATTTGGTTTGGGTGCAATGGGGACTGTGTATGCTGGTAGTTGGGTACCTTATTTTCCTTTCGTTAAGTGAGCGTCATCTTAGTTATTTCCTGATAGGTATGTTTGCTATCGGTTCTATCGGTTTCTTATATTCCAGTGATTACTTCTTTAATAAAGTATTGGAGCCTCACCAGCAGATACGTATCAAGGTGGTATTAGGTATGGAAGAAGATCTGGCTGGTGCCGGATACAATGTCAACCAGTCGAAGATAGCTATCGGTTCCGGTGGCCTGACAGGGAAGGGATTCCTAAACGGTACTCAGACTAAGTTGAAATATGTACCCGAACAAGATACGGACTTTATTTTCTGCACAGTGGGTGAAGAAGAAGGATTTATAGGTTCTACTGCCGTGCTACTCTTATTTCTTATATTAATACTCCGTCTGATTGCTGTGGCGGAGCGGCAACCGTCTACTTTTGGTCGAGTCTATGGGTACTCGGTCGTTAGCATATTCCTGTTCCACCTATTTATTAATGTAGGCATGGTGCTGGGATTGACACCTGTGATTGGTATTCCGCTGCCATTCTTTAGTTATGGCGGTTCTTCGCTTTGGGGATTCACCATCCTGCTGTTCATCTTCCTGCGGATTGATGCAGGACGTAAAAAGAGACTGTCAGCGTTTTAATTTGATTCCTACATCATTGATACCGGGAAGAACTTCGTCCGGTAGAAGGTGTATAATTTTGAAGCGGTATTCCCCGGCTTTTCCAATACGGATGAAACCTGCTGGGAGAGTTGATTGATATAACCCACCCCAGCCATCTCCTAACCAAATACCTGCATTGTCAGCAAGTTGCAGTTCCAATGTATCCCGCTTGATATTTGGGACTTCCGGACTGTCGTAGTAGATGAGTAAGGGCAGATTCTGATATGGATAATTGTTCCGGTTTCTTACTTCTACGGATACATTGTAGAGTGTAGCGGAGTCTGTAACCGAAACATTGAAGAATAGTGTGTCATTCCGCTGCCAGCCTTCCGTTGGCAGGGATTGAAAAGAATGATATACAGTCTGTTCATCGCAGGCTGTGTAGAAGCTTGCGATGAACAGCAGTATTAAACTCTTCAGGAGAGATGTTTTATTCTTGAGCTGGTTTTTCATTTCCGGCTGGTTTCTCTCCTTGTGGTCTGGGTGGATTGTTGGGTCTGGGACCTCTATCAATACGTTGTCCATCTCCTTGTTCACGATTTTTTTGCTTGTTGCGTCTGACCTGATCGCCTTGTTGTCTGGGCTGGTTCCCCTGTTGCCTTGGTTGCTCGCCTTGTGGTCTGGGGGTACCTTGTGGGCGTGGTTCACCTTGTGGGCGTGGTCTGGATTGTTGATCTCCAGGTTGATTCGGATTTCCTTTTTTCTTTTTCTTGCGGTTGTTATTACCGCTGTTTCCATTCCCGCCACCGTTATTTTCTCCGCCATTTTTACCTTTACGACTACGGTCGAAGCGGGTTAAGCTTTCCTGTTCCAACAAATCTATCGGCTTCTTGGGTTCCACTTGGCGTGCTTCTTCTACAAGACTTTCTGGTTTAGTACCCCGTTTGTTCATACCGATGATTTCAAATGCACGCTTACCACTGATTGTTACCAGATTGGCAGGAATGTTCTTGTCGGTAGAGTAGGTTATCTGATTGCTTAGAATATCTGCCTTGAAGAAATAGAAAGTACCGTCTTTGGTTTCCAACTCGATCTCCCTGGAAGGAAGACGTTTCTGGGCTTCCACATAGCAGTCCACTTCATAGTTGAGACAGCATTTCAGTTTGGCACATTGTCCTGCCAGTTTTTGCGGATTGAGAGAAATATCCTGATAACGGGCGGCACTTGTGGATACTGACACGAAAGAGGTCATCCAAGTGGCACAGCAGAGCTCGCGTCCACAAGGGCCGATACCACCAATTCGTCCGGCTTCCTGACGAGCTCCAATCTGCTTCATTTCAATGCGGACATGGAAAGCATCTGCCAATACCTTGATTAGCTGGCGGAAGTCTACACGCTCATCGGCAATATAATAGAAAATAGCCTTGTTACCGTCTCCCTGATATTCCACATCACCGATTTTCATGTTGAGATTCAGGTTGAGGGCAATCTGTCGGGCGCGTATCATGGTGTTATGTTCGCGTCCTTTGGCTTCATTGTATTTGTCCATATCTACCTGTTTGGCTTTACGGTAGATACGCTTGATATCAGCCTCAGACTTGATGTTCGCTTTTCTCATTTGTAGCGGAACAAGGCGTCCGGTTAGGGTCACCACACCGATGTCATGTCCCGGTGTTGCTTCTACGGCCACGATGTCGCCCTTTTCAAGAGGTATATGGTTGCTATTGCGGAAATATCCTTTGCGGGTATTCTTGAACTGAACTTCTACCAGATCGCTTTCTTCTCCGTTTCCGGGAATATCGGCCAGCCAGTCGTAGGTGTTCAGTTGCTTGTCTTGCCTGCCGCAACTTTTGCAGCAGAGACTTCCGCTTCCGTTATGTAGTTTAAAATCCATTTTTTTTATTTATGATTGAGATTACTACTATATATCTGATTTCTACTGTTTCAGTAGAACTATCATTTTCAATGAAAAATCAAAAAAGACCATCCTTGCATTTACATTTTGCTCAATATGTATCTGCGCTTCGCTTAATTCATCCATCATTCCCATTACATTCCGTTCGTTGATAAAAGGGGCGAAGCGGGTGGCAAAGTTTTGTTCGGGCAGAGTCATGTAACTCATCTCTTTGCAATGCAGGTTATAGATAAAATTCTCGCGTATCATACGCTGGGCGTATGTCAGGAAGTTCTTCTGTCGTTCGCGTCCCATACCTGCCAGTTGTTCACTCCATTGCTTCATTTCACGTATCTTCCGTTGATAGGAAAGACGCATGAGGCTGACAAAGAGTTCAAAGAATAGTTCGTTTTCTTCGTTTAAGTGGATGGTTTCCAATGCTTTGATAAAGTCACCGTTGGCAAGATGCGCCAAGGTGAAACTATCATTAGGACGTACACCGTATTTCTGTTGCAAGGCGTTGGCAATATCCGTTTCTTCTATTTTACGGATGTTGAAACGTTGCGTACGGCTCAGGATTGTTGGCAGTATCATGTCCGGAGTTTCGGATATCAATAGGAATACTGTCTTTTCGGGAGGCTCTTCCAGCAGTTTCAATAACTTATTGGCGCAAACTACGTGCATTTTCTCCGGTAGCCAGACGATAGTAACCTTGTAGCCACCTTCGCTCGATTTCAGACTGAGCTTACGTACTATCTCATCACTCTCTTTTGCATAGATGATGGCTTGTCCGTTTTCAGCATCCATCTCATTCAGCCAGTGGTTGAGACTGAAATAAGGACTGTTCAGCACCAGATGGCGCCAGTCAGCTATATAATCGTCGCACACTTCTTTCTTTCCTTTTTTTACGATGGGAAAGACGAAATGTACATCCGGATGTACCAGCTTATTCCACTTTACGCAGGAGGGACAAGTACCACAGGCGTCTGTATCTGTACGGTTCGGGCAACAGATGTAACGGGCATAAGCCATTGCCAACGGAAGTTTTCCCACTCCCGATGGACCGCAGAAGAGCTGAGCATGAGGAATACGCCCCTCTTGCACTTCCTGTCGGAGCCGCTGTTTGGCTGCTTCTTGTCCTATTACCTCTTTGAAAAACACGATATTCTTTATAGTTTAATTATCAATTACAATTAGATTACTCCAACTCTCAACTCTCCATTCTCAACTTTCAACTTCTCCTAGTATACCAGTTTTGCAACTTCTTTTATACTGTCCACTGCACCGATGGAGTAGAAGTGAATACTAGGTACTCCATGTTCCACTAATTCCTTACATTGCTTAACACACCATTCGATGCCTACTTGTTTGGCTTCTTCATCCGTTTTGCATTTCATCGCTTCGCATGTCAGCTCTTCGGGCAAGTCCACTTTGAACGTCTTGGGTATCATGGTGATTTGAGATATCTTCTTGAACGGTTTGATACCTGGAATGATGGGAATGGTAACTCCGGCTTTCCGGGCACGTTCTACGAAGTCGAAGTATTTCTGGTTATCATAGAAAAGCTGTGTGACGGCATATTCTGCACCGGCTTCCATTTTCTTTTTCAGCCAGTAGATATCAGTGTCAATATTGGGAGCTTCTTCGTGTTTTTCGGGATAACACGCTACGCCATAGGAAAATGGTGTATTGGTCACTTTCATTTCCGAGCCATCTACGAAAATACCTTTATTGAAGTTATTGATCTGTTCTTGCAATTCAATGGCATGGTGGTAGCCATCGCCTTCGGGAGTGAAGACGGACTCATGTTTTGCTTTATCTCCACGTAACACCAGTAAGTCGGTAATACCCAGGAATTGCAGATCGAGCAGTACATATTCCGTTTCTTCGCGGGTGAAACCACTGCAAAGAAGATGCGGAACTACAGTAATATTATATCTGTTTTGGATAGCGGCAGCTACGGCAACAGTCCCTGGGCGGCGGCGCAAGCGATTGCGCTGAAACAAACCGTTTCCCAGATCTTTGTACACATATTCGCTGCGATGTGTGGTGATATTGATGTATTTCGGGTCAAATTCCCGTAAAGTATCTATGGTGTCGTACAGCTTTTCGATGCCTGTGCCTTTCAGCGGTGGCAGTATTTCAAAAGAGAAAGCTGTCTTCTCGTTGCTGTGTATCAGGTCGATAATTCTCATTTCTTTTTCGTTGTCTTTGTTCGGTGAACAAAACTTATTTGTACATTGGGAACAAAAATACGAAAAAGAAATGAGATATGCTTTTATTGTTGGGCTATTCTTTTATACAACGTATAGGAACAGCTATATAATAATCTTTGTCTTTCACTTTATTACTGCCAGTGTCGTTAATATCGTTTGATGTACTTTTCATGAAAATAACGGTTTCTGTCAATCCATTCACGTCATCTCCTATCCAATAGAAAGCTGCGGCAGACTCATTTATCAAAGCTGTTTTATTTCCACTTTCTGTATACACTCCGTAAGGATAAAAACTTAATCCAGTCTCGTTAGTGGCAGGGGATACGATATCTCCCGTCTTAAATGGTATCCAATCTCCTGTTTTTAAAACAGAAATATCATTCTTGATATACTGCCTTAGTGAATCCCAATCTCCGTTATTAGGTATTTTCCATCCTTCTGGAGCCAAGTTACCAGCTAATATAGCTTCTCCATTATAGAAGTATATTTCATCTTTTTCGGGTTTAAAATAACCTGCTCCCTTGCCTAATTCTACTTGTTTAGTAAGAGGAGTGCCGTTTCTGTATGTAGTTGCGCACAAGTCTTTCTGCATCCAATATTGTATGCCTATTTTTACTATAGGATATTCTTTTAAAGTTCCATTCCTGATATCTCTAATCGTATGTCGTATAACATTTATATCCAAAGGCTTTTCGGGTTTTATTAATGTGATTATCCCTGATTCATTCAGATAGAATTTATCAATTTTTCCAGAAGTACCTGTAGTATATGTAAACGAATTATCTTCTGTATTCCAACTTATTTTTCCTCCATTGATCTCTCTTTCATCATCTAATAGTTGTAGTACAGTTCCATTAGTAAGGTCGCTTTGTTCATCGGCTCCGATAGGATAAATAGTGATTGCTTGTGAACTAATATTATCTGACCTAAGATATTCTTTGCAAATTTCTACAATAGGTTTACCGCTACTATATACTTTATAAACATTTGATTGGGTAAAAGATAATGCGGCAATATGTATTGCTGTAGTTTTGCCGCTATTATCTGTTTCCTTACCTTCAACAGATGTCCAGTCTTCTATGTTGCCGGTTATTCCTGTCAATATATGACTGGTAGTCTGCATGGCTGCTATGTCCAGGTCACATTGTGTATTTTCTGTCATTGTTAATTCCGGCATTGGGCATGTGTATAGTTGTCCATTCCAGTCCATGACGAATGATTGTATATCGGATTTTATATCTTGAGGAATAATGATAATCTCTTTTCCTATAAGTTTCCCGTTTTTTATACTCCATGTTCCGTAAGGAATAATATCTGTTTCTTCTTTATGATTTGTAAATTCCCCTGTGGTCAAATTATAGTCGGCTTTATTATAGAATCCGGTAGCAATGATTCGTGGATTAGCACTTAGTAAACTTTCAACAGTTTCATCTCCTTTGGGGGTAAGTGTTATGTTGAATTTGACTAATTTATGATAGAATTTCAGTTCAACAGCTTTTTCACTACTTGCCACTTTTGACTGTGTTGCGATTAGAAAATCTGATTGTGAACGTTTAATAGGATTGCTTTGATCTGACTGTATAGAGATTGGAATAATGGAAGAATTGGCAGATATCTCCGTTGGTAGGTAAGGGGAATAACTGATAAAATCAAGGGTTGCATCTCCTACCGGATAGAAAACTGTTTTTTGGGGGATAAGCGTACTACTTCCTGTACATTCTAACTGCAAATTGTTGATATACCTTTCTTCTGCAATAGAAGTGGAGGATAGCATTGCGTATAATCCCACTTTATCTCCTTTCTCGAAGGTTGTATTTGTCACTCGTGTACTCGTTTTATTGATCTTTGTTGAAAATGTGATAGGGGTAGTTCCTGGAGAAGTCTCTGAATCTAACTTATTGACACAAGAAGAAATAGGTAGAAAAAGAGAACATAATAAAACAGAAATCAATCTGTTACTTTTAATAGTTGTTTTGCTCATTTGTTGCTATTTTATGAAATACAATTGTTGTATTTCTAGTTAGTACGTAGCTCTATCTGTTAATTAAAGCATCGGAATATCTGAGGTGGGTAAGGACCATAATTGGTATAAGAAAGTCTGTGGCTTTGGGATGCTAATTAATTGAATTCACGCTTGAATTCCAGTTCTATTCCATCTTAATGTTTTTCAATGTTCATTAACGCTGTTGGTTGACAAAGGTAAAATAATAATCTAAATATCTGAAAGAATAAACCAGTTTCTGTTAAAAGTATTTTTATCTTCCTTTGTATGAAGTGAATAAATGAATAGCTTTTGTCCCTACATTTTCATTCTTTCGCGGGAGATTTCAAAATTATCAGTACCTTTGTACTCTAAATTAAAGATAATCTGATAACTTATGCCATTAAATTTACCTGATAAGCTGCCGGCGATAGAGTTGCTGAAAGAAGAGAACATATTTGTTATTGACAACTCCCGCGCCACGCAACAGGACATCCGTCCGTTGCGCATCGTTATCCTGAACTTGATGCCTTTGAAGATTACCACGGAGACAGATCTTGTGCGTTTGCTCTCCAATACACCGCTTCAAGTAGAAATCTCGTTCATGAAAATCAAGAGTCATACATCAAAGAATACACCTGTAGAACACATGCAGACATTCTATACTGACTTTGAAAAGATGCGTGGCGAGAAGTACGACGGTATGATTATCACCGGTGCTCCTGTAGAACAATTGGATTTCGAAGAGGTGACTTACTGGGATGAAATAATGGAAATATTCGATTGGGCGCGTACGCATGTTACGTCCACCCTTTATATATGTTGGGCTGCACAGGCCGGACTTTATCATCATTATGGAGTACCCAAGTATGCGTTGGATAAGAAAATGTTCGGCATATTCGAACATCGTCCTTTAGATCCGTTACACGCCATTTTCCGTGGTTTCGATGATATGTTCTATGTACCCCATAGCCGCCATACCGAAGTACGGAAAGAAGATATCTTGAAAGTGCCGGAACTTACTTTACTTTCGGAATCGGAAGATGCAGGCGTACACCTGGTGGTAGCACGTGGTGGACGTGAGTTCTTTGTTACCGGACATTCGGAATACTCTCCACTGACGCTGGATACGGAATATCGCAGGGATGTGGATAAAGGTCTGCCTATTGAAATACCTCGTAATTATTATGTGGATAATGATCCGGATAAAGGTGTGATGGTACGTTGGCGTGCCCATGCCAATCTGTTGTTCTCTAATTGGTTGAACTATTTCGTTTATCAGGAAACTCCGTACAATATTAACGATATAAAGTAGCTACAAGCTACGGGTTACGAGTGACAAGACCTTGCGGTGTATAGCGTATCACTCGTAGCTTGTAGCCTGTAACTTGTAACTAAAACGATATGATAAAGCAACGGAAGATAGAGTTACTGGCCCCTGCTAAGAACATGGAATGTGGCATTGAAGCTATTAACCACGGTGCGGATGCAGTGTATATCGGTGCACCTAAGTTTGGCGCACGTGCAGCAGCCGGCAATTCGTTGGAAGATATAGCTGCTTTGGTGGCTCATGCCCATTTATATAATGCCCGGATTTATGTGACTGTCAATACCATCTTAAAAGAAGAAGAACTGGCAGAGACGGAGAAAATGATTTGGGATCTGTATCGTGCGGGAGTAGATGCCCTCATTGTGCAAGACATGGGAATCACTCGCTTAAACCTGCCGCCTATTCCCTTGCACGCCAGTACGCAAATGGATAACCGTACACCGGAGAAAGTACGTTTCCTTGCAGAAGCCGGTTTCCGGCAAGTAGTATTGGCACGTGAGCTTTCCCTTCAGGAAATCAGCCATATTCATAAAGCTTGTCCGGAAGTGCCGTTGGAAGTATTTGTACATGGAGCACTTTGCGTTAGTTATAGCGGGCAATGTTATGTCAGCCAGGCTTGTTTCGGACGTAGTGCCAACCGGGGAGAATGTGCACAATTCTGTCGTTTGCCTTTCAGTCTGGTGGATGCCGACGGAAAAGTAATTGTACGTGATAAGCATTTGCTATCTCTCAAAGATTTGAATCAGAGTGATATTCTGGAAGAGTTGCTTGATGCAGGTGCCACTTCGCTCAAGATAGAAGGCCGTCTGAAAGATGTTTCTTACGTAAAGAATGTTACGGCTGCTTACCGCCAAAAGCTGGATGCTATCTTTACACGCCGTAAAGAATACGCCCGGGCCTCTTCCGGTACTTGTAATTATACATTCCGTCCCCAGTTAGATAAAAGTTTTAGTCGTGGATTTACGCATTATTTCCTGCACGGACGCAGTGAAGACATCTTCTCTTTCGATACTCCGAAATCCCTCGGTGAAGAGATGGGCACCATGAAGGAACAACGCGGAAACTACCTCACAGTAGCCGGATTGAAATCATTCAACAACGGTGACGGTGTTTGTTATATCGATGAGCAAGGACGCCTGCAAGGCTTCCGTATCAACCGTGTAGATGGAAATAAACTCTATCCGGCAGGTGAGATGCCTCGTATCCGTCCGCGTACTGTGCTTTACCGTAACTATGACCAGGAGTTTGAGAAGTTGCTGGCACGTAAGTCTTCCGAACGAAAGATTTCCGTATCCTTGCTTTTGGCAGATACTGCCTTTGGCTTTGCTCTGACTGTCACGGATGAGGATGATAATAGCGTTACACTTTCTTTCCCTCATCAGAAAGAACCTGCCCGTACCCCGCAGGCAGATAATCTGCGTACTCAACTCAGTAAATTGGGAAATACTCCTTTTGAAGCTGGAATATTAGCGGATAATCGTTCGCCTGAAACAAATTCCGCCATAGAAATCCGCTTTTCAGATAACTGGTTTCTTCCCGTTTCCGTAGTAGCCGATTGGCGCCGTCAAGCCGTAGACAAGCTGGTTACCGTTCGCCGTATTAATTATCGGCAGGAAGTGGCAGTCTGGAAACCTACAACTCATGTTTTCCCTTTGCCGGGAACTTCTTCTAAGACAACAGCTTCCGCTACTTCATTAACGTACCTCGGTAATGTAATGAATACCCGTGCCGCCTCTTTCTATACCGATCACGGCATTGCTACCGTAGCTCCGGCTTATGAGAAACAATCTGTACCGGATGCTGTTTTAATGTTCTGCAAGCATTGTTTGCGTTATAGTATGGGTTGGTGCCCTACTTATCAGAAGGGACATTCACCTTATCGGGAGCCTTATTATTTGCAAGGAACTGATGGTAAGCGCTTCCGCTTGGAGTTTGATTGTAAGAATTGTCAGATGAAAGTATATGCGGAATAAGAGAGAACATATTCGTTATCACCACAGAGCGGTACAGAGTAACACTGAGTTTCTTAAATATCAGAAAAGACTCCGTGCAACTCTGTGCTACTCTGTGGTGATAGCGATTATTATCAGTCTGGTTTCCTGCCGTTACTCCCGTCCTAATCTGGATGATGAAGGTATCAGTGATAAAACCCGCGACTCTCTGACCTACCTTTACGACCGGCATTATACGTTGAATACGAATCTGGAAGTGGTGCAGGATTCCGTGGTGCTTGCCTGTCTGCCGGTGAAGGATTGCTACAATACTCTGTATAGAGGAGACCGTGTAGTAGTGGCCGAATTTGCCATTCATTCTGCTGATAGTGTGGACAGTGTTTGGGTAAAACTGGCTCATTCCCAGGAGATACAAGGCTGGATCGGGGAGCGGGAAATGATGCAAGCTTTTGTACCTACGGACAGTATCTCACAATTCATTTACTTGTTCAGTGATACGCATGCTTCTTACTTCGTGATTATTTTCGCCTTGTTTGTCGGTGCCTGGGTGTTCCGTTTGTTCCGTCGGAAGCAGTTGAAGATTGTTTATTTCAATGATATTGATAGTGTATATCCGCTTTTGCTCTGCCTGTTGATGGCATTCAGTGCTACGGTGTATGAGACGATGCAAGTTTTTGTGCCCGAAACGTGGGAACATTTCTATTTTAATCCTACGCTTTCACCTTTCAAGGTGCCGTTTATTCTCTCGGTCTTTTTGCTGAGCATCTGGTTGTTTATCATTGTACTGCTGGCAGTACTCGATGACTTGTTCCGTCAGTTGACTCCTGCCGCTGCCGTATTTTATCTGTTGGGATTGGCATCTTGCTGTATCTTCTGTTATTTCTTCTTTATACTGACTACACAAATCTATATCGGCTATATTTTCCTTGTTGTTTTCCTTGGGCTTTTCCTAAAGCGAATGTGTGCCACACTTGTCATTTACCGCTATCGTTGCGGGCGCTGCGGACAGAAATTAAAAGAAAAGGGGCCTTGCCCAAGCTGTGGTGCTATCAATGAATAATAGGGTGTAGCAAGTTCTCTTAACCCTTTCATGCTTATGATACTTACTTTTCCCCTCTTTCCAGCTTAGATGTAATGTAAAAGATGGCATCTTTTGCTGCGAAAGATGCCATCTTTTGATGTTAGAGATGCCACCTTTTGCGACAAAAGATGCCATCTTTTGCATAACGGGTTAGGGAGATGTATGGGGACGGAAGTAATGATCTCTATCAGAACCTGCAACGTAGTTCGATTCCCGCCTGTATGGGGCGGCCTTTCTGCATGAATCCGTTGCCCATGCTTTCAAAGTAGAAAGCAGCGTAGTCTTTATCCAGTGCATTGCGAACCCAGAAGTCAATCTGTCCGTTGCCTTTTTGCAGGCTGAGGCGTCCGTTCAATGTGCCGTAGAAAGCTTGGCTGATATCATTCTGCTCGGTCCAATAGATACGTCCTGCACCGGTGTAGTTGGCATTAAGTTGAATACGGTCCAACCAATGTCCCGGGTTGATGCGGAAAATGTATTGTCCGCCCAGACTCAGGGTGTGCTTCGGAACGAAAGGAACATAGTTGCCGTTGTAACTTATTTCTTCTAATTTACTGTTGGTTGTTATGTAATCTTTGAATGTGGCATAAGTATAACCGTAGCTTGCAGTCAGGGTAAAGTTAGTGGTAACTGCACCCATCAGAGATATTTCTGCTCCCAGGCTGCGGCTCTTTCCTGCATTTACCGTCTCGCGTCCAAGTCCGCTCTGGGCGAAGCGGGAAATCTGCTGGTCGCGCGTTTCAAGCCAGAACAGGGCGGCATCGGCACGCAGACGGTTTTGGAAAAGGTTTAGGTGAGTACCTATTTCATAGTTCCAGGTTTGCTCCGGTTTATATACGGTGGCAGCCCGGGCATCCGGGTTTTCGCCGGCATCGGGTATAAAGTTCACCATATCTTTGAGGCTTTCGGGAACCTGAGACATGATTTCATCTTTGGTCAGCCTCATCATATCGTTCTTCAGACTCGCTTGCAACAGGTCGGAGAACATCTGGATGTTGTATCCTCCCGAACGATATCCTTTGCTGACGGTGGCGTATACATTTCCGAGGTTCTTCGGGAAGTCATATTGCAGGGCGAACTTTGGCAATAGTTGCAGATAATCCTTGCTGATGGAGCCTTGATACCGTGAGGTGACGGTCAGTGCTGTTTCCGGCATCATGGAAATGGGCTTTCCTGTGGGCGCTCCGTTCATCATCATCTGGCCCGTAATACCTATGGTGTAGTCCATTGCTGTACCGGAGTTATAATCCATCTTCATTTTCTCATAGTCCAGTCGAAGGCCAGCGGTGAATGATACTCCATCGATACCGAATAAATCTCTGAATGTGGATTGGTGGAACAGAGCTCCGTTCAGAAGCGGTGTCTTGAAGTCTCCGTTGATAGGCAGGCGGGCGCTGGTTACTTTCAGTGCGGGCATGATGTTCATATTTCTTCCGGGTCCCATCGGTACCTCAACCAGTGCTGGGATGAAGCTTCCCAACATCTGATCCATCATCGCCATACCATCTTCTTTGAATGTGACCGGTGCAGTAGTATTTAGCCATTGGTAGAAACCGAAAATGCCTGTAGCCCATTGCCAGCGGTGGCTTTCCTTGCTCTTCATTACGATTTCTTCACTGATGGTGTTGATGCGCTGCTTCTGTTCGAGGGTATAGGTGTTTTTAGCTGTGAAATCCTGATCCAGAAACATACGATCCTTTAGATGCTGATATCCGGTTACGGCACTGAGTGTGAAATTCTGTGCCTGGTACTCTACATTAAGTCCGGCATTCAGCAGGTTGCGGTAATAGCTACTTTCATCATTGTAAGCCGTTTTGGCTACATCTCCGGTTTCTTTATTGTAGAGTCCATACGGGTAACCGCCCTGGTCACCATATTCATAACTTACATTAAAGTCGAGCTTCCAATTGTCGCTGGGCAAGTAGATGGCGCGGATACGTCCACCGGCAGACTGCCCTTTATCTACCTTTTTATTGTTGAGCGCTGCATTGCGGAAGAAACCGCCTTCGTATTCATAAAATCCTCCAGCCGAGAATGCAAAGCGCTCATTCATCCGGTGATAGTGAGTGACGGAAGTATTGTATTGATTGTGTGTACCTGCCCCTATCCGGAAGTCAGTACCTTGATAAGAGAAAGGAGATTTGGTATGTACTTTAATAAGTCCACCCATCGCATTTCGTCCGTACAATGTACCCTGCGGACCGCGCAGCACATCAATACGCTCGATGTCGGAATAATTGAAATCGAATGCAGATTTATCTATATAAGGTATATTGTCAACATAGAGGCCTACGGAGGGAGTATTGATGCGAGAACCGATACCACGAATGTAGACGGCAGATGTCAGTCGCGAACCGTAATCAGGAATAAATATATTCGGGACCAGTGCTGTCAGGTTCTTTATGGAGTTCACTTGTGCAGCTTGCATGTCTTGTTGCGAAAGTAAGGTGACGGCATTGGGTAGCTCGCGCAACTTACGGTTTTCTTTAGGTGCTGCAATGATGAGAACCTCTTCAACGTCCACTATTTTCAGGGTATCCACTTCTTCTGCCGTAATGTTTCCTATGGGTAGGAGTGCCAAGGCAAAAATCAACAATTTACTCTTATTCATTCTTTGTCTTTTAGGATAAATGATAATTTAGCGGTGGCAGTTGATTGACAGTAGTATCTTCATTCTCCTCCTCCAGTTGGAGGAGGGGAATGAAGTTACTCCACATATCCCACCGCTAAATTATCATTTATAGGTTTCTGGTTGCAAAGTAAGAGCATTTCCCCTGTCTCCGCAATCCTCATTTATTAGGATTTAGATACGGTCTGCTTCAACGTACCCGTGCATTACAGCATAAATCGTCAGTCCGGCCACTGATTTAATGCCCAGCTTCTCCGTGATATTCTTTCGGTGGGAGATGACGGTAGTCAGACTGATATTCAGTTTATCGGCTATTTCTTTATTGATAAGTCCTTTGGTTATCAGTACCAGTACTTCTATTTCGCGGGGAGAAAGATCATGTTCGCTGTCGGCATGAGGATTACCGCACGGATGCGCTGTTGCACCGTGGGGATGTCCGTGGGGGTGGCTATGAGGATGTCCGCCTTTGTGTCCGAACTGATGCAGTTGCAGGATGTTTCTGATCAGTGTTTTCTCGTCCTGATAAATATTCAAGGTCGGTATTCCTGCCAGTTGAGGCTGATTGTCACCGTTTGCCAATACAATGGTCTTGGGTTTGCGCGGCAGGAAAAAAGCGGTATGCTCAAAATATATCTGTGCTGAAACAAAATAATGCGCGTACATATCGGGGGTATCGTCCATCAGTTCCTCGAACGAACTGAATGCACGGATGACGGCCATCGGGATAATTTCTTCCAGAAGGCTTTGCAATCCCATACATGATAAGGTGTTGGAGTCAGCAATTGCTATTTCGGGAGCTACCATAGTATTTCTTAAATTTCTGCAAAAGTACAGATAAATTTTAGGATGTAGGCTATTGTGATTGAAAAACAGTAACTTTCCTTAATAGGTTGCCATAGAACTTTGCGCTCTTCTCTTTTGTTGTTAAGTATATAATTTACTTAATACTACTGATTTATGAAATATGATATAGCTATCATCGGCGGTGGCCCTGCCGGATATACGGCAGCCGAAAGAGCGGCTGCAAACGGGCTGCAAACTGTTTTGTTTGAAAAGAAAGCTATTGGCGGTGTTTGTCTCAATGAGGGGTGTATCCCTACCAAAACTCTGCTCTATTCCGCCAAGTTGTGGGACAATATGAAAGGCGCGTCCAAGTATGGCATCTCTGTGTCCGATGGTTCGTCATTCGATATGAAAAAGATTATCGACCGTAAAGATAAGATTGTGAAAAAGTTGACCGGTGGTGTGAAGATGACGGTCAGTTCCTACGGTGCTGTTATTGTACCGCAGGAAGCCGTTATTGTGGGGGAGGCGGACGGACGTTTCCAACTTTCGGCTGCCGGCGAAGTATATGAAGTAACCTATCTGTTGGTATGTACAGGTTCCGATACATTGATCCCTCCCATTAAAGGATTATCTGAAATTGATTATTGGACATCAAAGGAAGCATTGGAGATCACAACTTTGCCCCGTTCACTTGTCATTATCGGCGGTGGTGTTATCGGAATGGAATTCGCTTCTTTTTTCAATAGCATGGGTGTGCAGGTGCATGTTGTTGAAATGATGCCCGAAGTATTAGGCGCCATGGATAAGGAAACCAGTGGCATGCTGCGTTCGGAATACCAGAAGCGTGGGGTTAATTTCCATTTGAATGCCAAAGTAATTGAAGTCGGCAAAGAGGGTGTCACTATTGAAAAAGAAGGTAAGACTGCACTTATCGAAGCCGAAAAGGTACTCGTCAGTGTGGGTAGGAAAGCTAACTTGTCCCAGGTTGGTTTGGATAAACTGAACATTGAACTGCTGCGCAACGGTGTGAAGGTGGATGAGCATATGCAGACTTCCCATCCTCGTGTTTATGCCTGTGGTGATATTACCGGACACTCTATGCTGGCACATACTGCCATTCGTGAAAGTGAAGTTGCTGTCAACCATATCCTGGGAGTGGAAGACCGTATGAATTACGATTGTGTACCCGGTGTGGTGTATACCAATCCCGAAGTAGCGGGAGTAGGTAAGACTGAGGAAGAACTGAAAGCATCCGGTATCAGTTATCATGTACAAAAGCTACCGATGGCCTATTCCGGTCGTTTTGTAGCCGAGAATGAATTGGTGAACGGGCTTTGTAAGTTGATATTGGACGATGATGATCGGGTGATAGGTTGTCATATGCTGGGAAACCCAGTTTCCGAATTGATTGTTCTTGCCGGACTTGCCGTGCAGCACGGATATACGGTGGAAGAGTTTCAAAAGACTGTTTTTCCGCATCCGACGGTCGGTGAAATCTTCCATGAAACTTTGTTTGCATAATGTTCTGTATTGATAATCGCTGTACGGATATCTATTTTAATCTGGCAGCAGAAGAGTATTTGTTGAAGCAGAAGCGAGGTAACTTCTTTATGCTTTGGCAGTCGGAGCCATCCGTAGTGATAGGGAAGCATCAGAGTGTGGCAGCGGAAGCGGACGAGAGGTTTCTGGATGAAAAGGGGATAACCCTGGCACGCCGTTTCTCCGGTGGAGGTGCTGTATATCATGACAGGGGAAATATTAACCTGAGTTTTATTGAAACCGTAAAACAGCCGGACTTTGGATATTACCTGCAACAGGTCGTCGATTTCCTTGAAAAGGTAGGCATCTCAGCTTATGCTGACCAGCGTCTGGGTATTTATGTGGACGAACGGAAAATATCAGGTAGTGCGCAGTGTATACACAAAGACCGTGTGATGTATCATTGTACTTTGTTGTTTTCCACTGATCTGGATGCGTTGAACGCGGCATTGAATGGCGATCCGGGTGTGGAAAGCCGTTTACCGGGCTCTCGTACTATGCGTGCAGTACCTTCCGTACGGAGTGAAGTTGCGAATATAAAAGAGTTTTTGTCTGAGCCTATGGACATCAAGCGTTTCATGCATTTGCTCTTTCACTCCTTTGTGGATGATGACGATAACCGGATTTACCGCTTCTCTGCCGGAGATATGGAAGCCATCGAACGGTTGAAAGCGGAAAAGTATGCCTGTAAAGAGTGGATATATCATAAATCCGCATTAACTTTTACTTAAGTTAAAAACTTACTACTCAGTTGTTTGTTGTATATATAATGAACTGAGAACCTAAAACTCAATTATATGTCAAGATTTGAAATAAAGATGCCCAAATTGGGTGAAAGTATAACCGAAGGTACCATCATCTCATGGTCGGTACAAGTAGGAGACATCATCAAGGAAGATGATGTGTTGTTTGAAGTAAATACCGCCAAGGTTAGTGCCGAAATACCATCTCCGGTAGAAGGTAAAGTTGTGGAAATTTTATTTAAGGAAGGAGATACCGTAGCTGTGGGTACGGTAGTGGCTATTGTCGATATCGGAGGTGAGAACTCCGAGGACGAGGATAGCGTAGAGGCTCTCCAAAGTTCCGCTACTGATGAGAGTGTTGCGGTTGTTTCTAAGGCTGCCTCTGAGGAAACTCCTCAAGTCAAGGCTGTAAAATCGGAAGAAGAGCGTTGGTACTCGCCTGTAGTTCTTCAGTTGGCTCGTGAGGCCGGCATTCAGCCTAAAGAACTGGATACTATTCCGGGTACCGGATATCAGGGACGGGTGAGCAAGAAGGATATCAAGAGTTACATTTTCCGGAAACAAAGTGGTGGTACCACCACGGCGCAACCTGCTGCTAAGCTAAGTACGCAACCTGTTGCAAGCATTGCACCGCAACCGGTAGCTACAGCACCTGCCCAGTCGTCTGCTAAACCTGCTGTAACTTCTGACGTACAACGTACTACACCTGCTTCCGGTACATTCTCAGCAGAAGGTGTTGAAGTTAAAGAGATGGATCGTGTACGTAAGGTGATAGCCGACCACATGGTAATGTCTAAACATACTTCCCCGCACGTAACCAATGTTGTGGAAGTGGATGTAACGAAACTTGTAAAGTGGCGTGATAAGAATAAAGATGCTTTCTTCCGTCGTGAGGGAGTGAAACTTACGTATATGCCTGCCATCACAGAAGCTGTGGCGAAGGCGCTGGCTGCTTACCCGCAAGTGAATGTATCGGTAGAGGGATATAATATCCTGTTCAAGAAACATATCAATGTCGGTATTGCCGTTTCTCTGAATGATGGCAATCTGATTGTTCCGGTGGTTCGTGATGCCGATCGTCTGAATCTGAACGGACTTGCCGTAGCCATTGATTCACTGGCACTCAAGGCGCGTGATAATAAGCTGATGCCCGATGATATTTCCGGTGGCACTTTTACGATTACGAACTTCGGTACATTCAAGTCTTTGTTCGGTACACCTATCATCAATCAGCCTCAGGTAGCTATCCTGGGAGTAGGATACATTGAGAAGAAGCCTGCTGTAATAGAGACTCCGGAAGGGGATGTGATTGCCATCCGTCATAAGATGTATCTGTCCCTCTCTTATGACCATAGAGTCGTGGATGGTTCATTAGGTGGCAACTTCCTCTATTTTATTAAAGATTATCTGGAAAACTGGAAAGAATAACTTAATACCTTGACAAGTATGAAAAAGTACAATATAAAAACCACAGATGTGGAACTGCTGAAGAAATGGTATTACCTGATGACGCTGGGGCGTGCGCTCGATGAAAAGGCGCCCGCTTACCTGTTGCAGTCCCTTGGCTGGTCCTTTCACGCTCCGTATGCCGGACATGACGGGATACAGTTGGCCATCGGACAGGTATTTACCAAAGGAGAAGACTTTCTTTTCCCTTACTACCGTGATATGCTGACTGCCCTTTCCGCCGGAATGACGGCAGAAGAACTTATACTGAATGGTATCTCCAAAGCTACCGATCCGGGAAGTGGCGGACGCCATATGTCCAATCACTTTGCCAAACCCGAATGGCATATCGAGAATATATCCTCGGCTACGGGTACGCATGATCTTCATGCAGCCGGTGTGGCACGTGCAATGGTATATTATGACCATAAAGGAGTCGTTATTACTTCACACGGCGAATCTGCTTCATCCGAGGGCTTTGTCTACGAAGCTGTCAATGGTGCCAGCCTTGAACGCCTACCCGTTATTTTTGTATGGCAGGATAATGGATATGGTATATCTGTTCCGAAGAAAGACCAGACGGCAGCCCGTAAAGTGGCGGATAACTTCTCCGGATTCAAGAATCTGAAGATTATCCATTGTAATGGAAAAGATGTGTTCGACTCCATGAATGCCATGACTGAGGCCCGTGAGTATGCATTGCTGAACCGGAATCCGGTAATCGTACATGCCAATTGTGTCCGTATCGGTTCACATTCCAACTCTGACAAAGATACTTTGTACAGGGATGAAAATGAACTGGCTTATGTGAAAGAAGCTGATCCGTTGCTGAAGTTCCGCCGGATGCTGTTGCGTTACAAGCGTCTCACCGAAGAAGAGCTGAAAGAAATAGAGGAGAAAGCAAAGAAAGACCTGGCTGCTGCCAATCGTAAGGCGCTGACAGCTCCCGATCCCGATCCTAAAACCATTTTCAACTATGTATTGCCGGAACCTTACGAACCGGAAAAATATAAAGATGGAACACATCGTGAGACAGAAGGAGAGAAGAAATTCTTTGTAACTGCTATCAATGAAACGCTGAAAGCAGAGTTTCGCCATAATCCTAATACCTTCATCTGGGGGCAGGATGTTGCCAATCGGGATAAAGGGGGCGTGTTCAATGTAACCAAAGGAATGCAACAGGAATTCGGTGAAGCTCGTGTATTCAGTGCACCTATTGCCGAAGATTATATTGTCGGCACAGCAAATGGTATGAGCCGTTTTGATCCTAAAATCCGGGTAGTGATAGAAGGTGCGGAGTTTGCCGACTATTTCTGGCCTGCCGTAGAACAATATGTGGAATGTACCCATGAGTATTGGCGCAGCAACGGACAGTTCGTTCCTAATGTAACTTTGCGTCTGGCTTCCGGTGGTTATATCGGTGGTGGACTCTATCACTCGCAAAATCTGGAGGGCGCTTTGGCTACTTTGCCCGGAGCGCGGATTGTTTGTCCATCCTTTGCTGATGATGCTGCCGGACTGCTCCGTACAAGTATACGTTCCCGTGGATTTACGCTGTTTATTGAACCGAAATCATTGTATAATTCCGTAGAAGCAGCCACCATTGTCCCTGATGATTTTGAAGTTCCTTTTGGGAAAGCACGCATTCGTCGTGAGGGCAGTGATCTGAGTATTATCACCTATGGTAACACAACGCATTTCTGCTTGAATGTTGCCGAACGTTTGGAAAAAGAAGGCGGCTGGAGTGTGGAAGTGATCGATATCCGTTCTCTGATACCGTTGGATAAAGAAACCATTTATGAGTCTGTGAAGAAGACCAGTAAAGCCCTGATTGTTCATGAAGATAAAGTCTTTGGTGGCTTCGGTGGTGAGATAGCAGCCAGTATTGGTACAGACTTGTTCCGTTACCTGGATGCACCGGTACAGCGTGTAGGCTCTACCTTTACTCCTGTAGGTTTTAATCCGATACTGGAACGTGCCATTCTGCCGGGTGCAGATAGAATTTATGAAGCAGCCAAGAAGCTGCTGGAATATTAATTTAATAATAAGTTATTATGAAAGAGATAGGATTATTTTATGCAATGAATGCTGCCAAGACTTCTCATATCGCAGAGAAGATACGCGAGAAGCTCGGACACAAAGAAGTAGAAATGATTATGATAGAAAAAGCCTGGCAGAATGATTTCCAGGCTTATGATAATCTGATAGTAGGTGCTTCCACCTGGTTCGACGGTGAATTGCCTACCTATTGGGACGAAATGATACCGGAGATAGAAAGCCTTGACCTGAAAGACAAGAAAGTTGCTCTCTTCGGACTTGGTGACCAAATCGGTTATCCCGATAATTTTGTTGACGGCCTGGGAATACTGGTTGATGCCTTTGAAAAGGCAGGGGCTATCCTTGTCGGATTTACGTCTGCCGAGGGTTATTCATTTAACCGGTCAAGAGCCTTGAGGGATGGTAAATGGTGTGGACTGGTGATTGATATAGAGAACCAGTCGAAGCTGACGGATAAACGGATAGCGGACTGGTGTGAACAGTTGAAGAAGGAATTCTGATTCCTTCGAGATATTGAATTAATTAGTTCTAAATAACAGTTACCGGTCTATTGAATAGAGATAGATCGGTAACTGTCGTTTAGAATTAGCTATGATGTTAATATCCTGGATTTTGTGTCAAATTGCCATTAATTTGAATCTCTGAAAGGGGAATTGGCCAAAGTTCGCTTTTGCCTATAGTAAAGACTCTGCGTTGGCAAATAGCATATCCATCTTTGTCTACAGCGCTGGCTGTGTAATTATCCGGATCAGTAGTTAGCTTCATGCCTGTAAATTGTCTGTTTAGCTCCTCACTTGCTGTACCCCAACGTAATATGTCATAATAATGTAGTCCTTCAAAAGCAAATTCAACACTACGTTCTCTGCGTATTATTTCTCTTAGACTATTGGCAGTTGTTTCTGTTACAGCCGGCATATTGACAGATTGGCGTCCGCGTACCTTATTGATTGTTGCATCCAGTAATGATTGATCAATAGCATCACCAGCTTCCAGTTTTGATTCCAGATAACTAAGTAGTACTTCAGGATAGCGAATCAGAATAAAATTGCCACCGTAATTCATTAAATTACCATTGAATCCTCCATCCATGAATTTGGCGATACAATAACCACTCCAAACGGAGTATTTTCCATATCTGTCGGGAGAATCACTGGATGGGTCGGCATTATATTCTCTTCCTTGAAAAGAACTTTTTCCGCTAATCATGACTGTATAAAGCATACGTGGATCACGGTTATCGTAAGGGTTATCTTCGTCATAAAGTGGAGATTCTTCGATTGTTTTACCATCGATGCATTCAAAACGCTTGACCAATTCATTGTAAGGAGAAAATTGATGCCATCCTCCGTTTACTTCAGGATAGAGATATTGGGGAAGTACATGAGAAAAGTTGTCAGCTACGTATTGAGAAGAAAGCAATATTTCTTTGCTGTATTCACTCTTTTCCCAAAATAATTCGCTAAAGTTGTCTTCTACAATGTAAACACCGGAATCAATGATTTGCTTATAAACAGTTGCTGCTTCCGACCATTTCTTCTGGCTCATCAGAGCGCGTCCTAAAATGGCATAGGCTGCACCCTTTGACATTTTGCCTAGCTCAGAATCTGGTAAAGTCTCAGGAAGGTCAGCTGCACTTTCTGTCAGTTCATTTTCTATAAACTCCCATACCTGACTAACCGGAGTACGACTGACGGAATTTGCTTCTTCCAATGAAAGTACAGTGGTGACCAGTGGAACATCTCCCCAAAAAGTAGCTAAATAGAAATAGTGATAAGCACGAAGGGTGCGCACGTCTGCTTTCATTCGCTTCTTTGTGTCATCATTCATATTGATATTGTCTATATGATCCATAAAATTGTTGCATGCAACAATTGTTTTCCATGTTTCTGACCAATATTGATTGGGTACCCAGAAAGAAGAGTTCATTGTTCCATCAGTCACTCCATCAGGACGCCCTTCTTTTTCAGAACCGAAGCCTGCCATCAAGTCCAGCCAAAGCATGGTTCGTGGTGCCCAGAACGTATTATTTACCCATCCGGAACCATGGTTATAGCAGCCGGTCCAGGCCATTTGCGCATCACTTTCGTTTCTCCAGAAAGTATCATCTGATACTTTGTCTAAGGGCTGTTTGTCAAATATACTATTCGAGCAACTGTGCATTGTAACAGAAACCATTGTTGCTATAAAGAAAGTACGGACTATATTATTTATATTCAACTTTTTCATATGACTTAATTTAAGAATTAAAATTTCAGATTTATTCCCAATGAATAAACTGCTGTGATAGGATAGAAACTTTGTCCCTGGCTCAATTCCGGATCCCAACCTTGGTAGAAGTTGTTTATACAGAAAAGATTCTGGCCACTAAAATAGATACGGGCATTACTGATATGCACTTTCTGTGTGATATTTGAAGGAAATGTATAACCTATTTGCAGATTTTTTACTCTCAGGAATGTTCCGTTACGCAGCCAATAATCAGAAGTCATAGTGGTACCGGCACCATCATTTAATGAAGTTAGTTTGATATATTGAGCTTTGGGATTTGGATTTTCTTCTGTCCAGCGGTTTTCCATCTGCCAACGTTGAATGTTGCCACTATTATAGAAAGCATAAGCCTGATAGCTGCCCATCTGCTTTTTATATCCTCCTAAGCCCTGTAATAGTAATGAGAAATCGAATCCTTTGTATTCACCGGAAATATTGATACCGTAGCTGAATTTAGGAATTGTAGAACCAAGCACTTTACGGTCATAAGTCGCATCAACTTTGCCATCAGGTACGCCATCGGGGCCACTAATATCTTTGTATTTCACAAAGCCTGGTTCCGCATTGTAAGGCTGTGAAGCATAGTTGTCAATATCAGCTTGATCGACAAACAAACCGTCGGTTACATAGCCGTAAATAGCATTGAGCGATTCGCCTACAAACAGACCTTTATCTATATCCCTGTTTTGTCCGTTGGCCAGAGAAGTTACCTGATTCTTGTAATAGGAGAAATTTGGAGCCAAATGCAATTTGAAGTTTCCGATGTTTGTGTTGTATCGAACACTTGCTTCTATTCCGGTATTTTTCACAGATGCTGCATTGACTTCCGAAGGAGTCATCCCCAGAATACTTGAAGCAGAAATATTATAAAGAATGTCATCGGTACGTTTGTCAAAGTAATCGAAAGTCACATCAAACATACCATTCAGTACGGTAAAGTCTACACCGAGGTCGAAAACAGAAGTTGTTTCCCAAGAGATATTACGATTAGCTAAAGTTTGTACAGCTGCACCCGACGACATATTATTGCCGAAAGGATAATCTACTCCCAAAGAAATGGAATTTTGATAGGGATAATTTCCGATATTCTGATTACCCAATTTACCCCACGAAGCTCGTAATTTCAGATTGTTGAGCCATTCTATGTTATCTTTAATGAAGCTTTCTTCTGAAAGTCTCCAGCCTAAAGATATGGATGGGAACAAGCCCCAACGTCCACTGGATGGGAAACGAGAGGTTCCGTCGTAGCGTGCATTGACTTCTACCAAATACTTGTCCATATATGAATAATTGAGGCGTCCGAAGAAAGAACGAAGTCCCCACTCGCCGCCCGAACCTGAGGCTGTTTGTCCGTTTGTAGAGCCGGCATTAAGTTCATAAAGCAAGTCGTTAGGAAATTCTTGACGGTAAGCTTCTCCCCAATTAGTTATGTATTCTTCCTGAGAGGCGCCAAGCAAGATATCGAAATGGTGTGCTTCGATATCTTTTGAATATTTGGCAATAAATTGTAAGGTAGTCAGGGTGGTATTACCATTGGATACATTCAAACTGTTGGGTGAATAAGTCTTATTAGCATCAAATACCATGGTCGAAATATATCGCTTGTTGTAGTAGTTAGAATAATTGTATCCAACCTTTCCACTGAAAGACAGTCCCTTTAATGGTTCCCATGATAATTCTACCCCTCCGGTGAAATTTTTATAATTTTCTTTGCGGAAAGATTCACTATCCAACCAGCCTTCAGGACAGAATAGGTCTTGATAACCATAAGTACCATCACTCTTTCTGCCTGGAATAGTTGCATTCTCGCGGACAGACATACCAATCATACGACTCATGTCGCCATCTCCCGTATAGGGCTCGTTGGTGGTAGAGGCATAGCCGCTAAGATTGGCTTTCAGTAATAGATTAGAGAGAATTTGATTATCGATGTTAAGTTGAAAATTGTATTTAGAATAATCGTTCTGTTCGACAATACCTTCTTGATGTAAGTAACCCAATGAGAAGAAATAAGATAGCTTCTCACCTCCATTGCTTAGTGTTACATTATGGCCAGTCTGAAATCCTGATCCGGAAGTTACCAGATCCTTTAAGTGGTTTACGTTAGGATAGTTATCTGGGTCGGATCCATTTCTAAATTTATCAATATCATTTTGATCGTAAGTAGCAGAAAGGCCACTGTTTTTATCTGCTTCGTTTCTCATGATTGCATAGTCCCAGGAATCAAGAAAATCGGGCAACTCAGTTGCTTTCTGCCAACCTACATATCCATTATATGCTACTTGTGTAACGCCTTTCTTACCGCGTTTGGTCTCAATCAGAATGACGCCGTTGGCTGCGCGTGTACCATAAATGGCAGATGAGGCTGCATCTTTCAAAATAGAAATATTGGCAATGTTGTTCGGGTCAACGTCATTGATGGAAGCAGAAAGTCCGTCTATCAAAACCAACGGATCAGAACCAGCTCCCGAAAAGGTTCCTACACCACGAATTCTTATTGAGGCTTGGTCCCCTCCCGGACGTCCGGATGACTGACTAACGGTGACACCACTGGTGAGACCAGCCAAAGCTTGGGAAGTTTGAGTGATGGGACGGTTTTCAATCGTTTCGGGAGTTATGCTTGCCACAGAGCCGGTAAGATTTACTTTCTTTTGTGTACCATAGCCCACTACTACTACTTCATCCAATGCTTGAGTATCTTCTTTTAAAGTGATGCTAATTTCTTTCCTATTTCCAATATTTACTTCTTGAGCAATATATCCGATATAAGTAATTTGTAATACGGCATTAGCTGGAGCATCGATAACAAATCGACCATCTATATCTGTTATTGTACCTATTGATTGACCTTTTACTGTAACATTAGCGCCGATAATGGTTTCTCCATTTGTATCTTTCACGACGCCTGTTACCTTATTTGTTTGGTTTGCTGACTGATTTTCCTTTGTTCTGCTCATTAGCATGATGTTCTTACCTTCCATGGCATAATAAATATTAGTGCCTTCGAATACTTTATTCAGAACTTCAGCTACCGATTTATTTTCTGCATTTACTTGAATAGTACGTTGCAGGTTGACTTCGTTTACATTATAAACGAACAGATAGTCTGTCTGCTTTTCTATTTCATTAATAACTTTACCTGTCGAGATTTTATCTGCTACGACTGTTACTTTCATCACCTGAGAATAAGATTCCGTGGCAAAAGCCGTCCCGACAAATATAAACAGGGCTAAGGCTGTGATTTTCATAATATGGAATAAATGTTTAATTTCTACAATAGATTCCTGATACAAAATATTTTTCATATATTTGCATTACTAATTTTAGGTTTTTACTTAAGATTATTAGAGAAAAAAGTCAATGCATAATTGACTATCCATGGGGTGGTGTTGCAGCACTATCCCATTTCTTTTTGAAGGTGTGTTATCTCATAAGCTAAATTATTTTAGAGGGTTAATTAATGGTTATTATATTCTTCTCGTCATCTTTTGTATAGGTGAATCTTATATTTAGTCTTAAGACTTTTAGTACGTGTTCCACTCCATCTTTTACTCTGAATTTACCTGTATAATGATTGTCTAATATCTGAGTGTTATTTACAATGAAATTGACTCCATAATAAAGTCTTAACTTTTCTATCATGTCTCTAACAGATATATTATTGAAGCAAATCAAACCTTCACGCCAAAGAAAATGATCCGGGTCTTTTATCTGTCCTTTAATCAATTTGTTTCCTTTCAGACTGGCCATTGTATTCGGCTCCAATTTCATTCCACTTGTAGTAGTACCAGGTCTTAAGATTTCTACGGATCCTTCCAGTAGGGCTGTTTCCCAAAGACTGTCTGTTGCATATGCCATAACGTTGAATTCAGTTCCTAATACTTTGACATTGCATTTATTTGTCTCTACAATAAAAGGTTGCTCTGCGTTTTTAGTTACAGTGAAGTACCCTTCTCCATCCAGTTTTACATTCCGAATATCACCGTTGAAACTTCCAGGAAAGGTTAATGTGCTCAATGAATTTAGCCATACTTTAGTACCATCTGCCAATATAAGTTCAGCCCGTTGTCCGGCAGGTACATGAATGGATTGAAGTGAGTCGTTTTCTTGTGCCCGATTTCTTTCGAACCAGTATTGTGTACCTAATAGGATCACAGCAAATATTGCTGCAATTTTTGCTACCTCTATCCAAAGAGTACGCAATGTGAATGTCCTTTTGGAATACTTCTCTTTCTTCATAATTGGTGTCGTACGCCATAATGCTATATCATATAGCTTACGTTGAGCCATGTATTCACGCATATTTTCCGGATTGTCTTGTATCCATTCGGTAACAGATTGTTTTTCTGTTTCAGTGACATTTCCGGATATATATTTTTGCAGTAATTCAGTATTCATTTTCTATGCTATTTTGTATATTAACGACTAAGATGGAAACAACCCTAAAAGAAAATAGAAAAAAATAAAAGAAATCTCATCTTTGAAAGAAAAATGAGATAATTTGAGGGGGTCAATAATAAAAGAAAAAGTAAAATAGAGGAAGATAATCTTTCAACGTTATTCGTAATGCCTTTAATGCTTTTGATATATGATATTCTACTCCTTTTACAGAAATACCCATTTGTTTAGCGATTTCCTTATTGGACTTATTCTCAAACCTACTTAACAGAAATGCCAGACGTGTCTGTTCGGATAGTGATTTTAAAGTATCCTGAATGATATGCTCTACTTCATCTGAGAATATCTCGTTAGGATCACATGACTCTAAGGTGGAAATGCGGATAGAAAGTTCCTGTTGATGCCAGTCAACCATGGATTCAAATGCTGCGCGTTTTACTTCTTCGTGCTTCAAGTAATCCAAAGCTTTATTTTTTAATATGGTAAGTAAAAGCGGTTCTATATAATCAATTTCCTCTGTTTTCAGTTTTTCCCATAATCTGATTAGTGATTCAGAAGTAATGTCTTCCGCTGCCAAGTCATCATGGACATACGATTTGGCAAAGAAGAAAGATTTCTTATAATAAGAATTATATATCTCATTAAAAGAATTTAGAGTAACATTGCTCATTGGTATGTTAGTGGTGCTTCTCATTTATATGTGTTAAAATGGTATAGCAAAGTTAATAATAAACATTTGATAAAAACAAAGTCCTACTAAATATTTATGTAGATGCTGTCTCAAAATACTCTGAGCCCCAAAGATTTGTATTTAACCTTTGGGGCTCAGAGTATTTTAAGACAGTACTTATTCTATGTTTTTATTTAATTGTTATACCATCAGGGGCATTAATTGTTGAAGTTATTTTTCCATTAAGCCCTTTTATATGTTTGATATATACCACGCCTAACGGGGTTGGGAAAGTACCTTCCGCCCATTCTAAATCACCTAAGTGAGGGGTTATGCGAAGAGTCTTGCAACCGGCATCCAGTATTTCAACTCCCAAAATATGTTGTGTCATCCAAGGGGTAGGTCCTGATGCCCAGCCGTGGCAAAAGCTGTGTCGGAAACTGGGATAGCAATAATCACCGAAGTCTCCATGAATATCATCTTTATCCTCAGGTACGAAATCATCTAATCTGCCGGCGTTATGTGTCCAGTCCAGATTGAAATCTTCCCAGAAAGTGGTTGCTCCCAAATCAAGCATTCCTCCCCAATATTGGCGAATGATGTCTACTGCCTGTTGATATTCACCGGCTTGTGCAAGTGCCTGTAACATGTAGTAACCATAAAAGGTTGAGAAGTTCTTTGCACCGCCTACTGAAATCACTTCACTACATGCTTTCTCCGGTTTCATTAATCCGGCTATGGACATCAATGCGGCTGCCTGTTTCAGATTATTAGGTTGTTTTATCTGCTTCTTCAAACGTTTGGATATGTTACCGCACTTTTCAACATATTCTTTTTCTCCAAGTTGTTCACAAAGCTTTCCGGCATCTTCCATAGCCCAGCAAAGTAAAGCTCTGCATCCAGCCTCAACTCCTGCTTTATTAGGACTTGAGGGCCAATCCAGAAAACGCTGTTTAGCCAGGGTTTCATTTCCATTTTCATCCACACACTCGTCGATGCGGTCAATTACTCCGGTTATGTAGTTGCGGTGACGTTGTAGGAAACTGATATTTCCATTATGCATATACCATTCATGATGAATAATCAGATACCACATAGAATATGTACTGATTCCGTTTAACCACTGGGGAAGGGGAAATTGCTCACAGGCCAGATCAATGCTCTTATTCACTACTTCGTTATATCCGAATACACTCATTATCGTAGCAACCTCGGGATGCATATCTCCCAACCAAATAAGTCGGTCACGTTTTATGCCATCCCATAAGTATTCCTGCATGTTCAGGTGTACAGTATAAGCTCCTGTCATCCATATTTCATTCAAGCGCTCGTCATTGCAACGGAATGAACCCAGGTAAGGGATATTACGGTAACGCAGAATGGCGGGAGCTTCTTTCAGGTGTATAGTGAAGTCGGAACTTAACAGGTCGATACGTACAAAGCGGAATCCTGTGTTGCCTATTTCTATTTGTCCGTCGCTGGGGATTTGTAGGACCATATCACGCATTGCATGGTCGTTGGTGGAATACCCTTTTCTTCGCTTACCGCCATCGTGCTGACTGCAAACCTCACTTACAGATTCTCCAAAACGAATGCGCACCGAAGAAGGTTTCCAGGGTTTGGACGAACCCAGCACCAGTTTTAATCCTCCGTGTAGTTCACGTCCATAATCCAACAAGATGGAAGCTGTGTCGCTTTCTGTTGTGTGTAGGGAACACATATTTCTTTTGCCCATCTCTGTCTGTCCCGTACCGGGAAGTAGCAAAACTTTTGTGTTTCTGACTAAAGAGTCATTGCTAACCCACATAATTTTTTTAGGAGGTACATACAAACGAGTCATTTCATCCAAACGGGTGCTCAGACTGTCTGTACCAAAGACAGGGGGTACGTGGAGCTGGGCTTTTGCTGCTCCTGCAATTAATAGCGCAATTGCCGTTATTGCAATTCTTATTTTTATCCTATTATTTCTCATTGTTACCACGTTTATTCAATTTAAAACAATCGATGTCCGGTGCCCATCCAAAACTGCTTCCCATACGGATAACATTGTTTCCCGCTAATAAAGTTACAGGGATGGTCACTGATTCTATTTTCTCCTGATCACCGCTATTCAGATCTTTTATTTCTGTCTTTATTCCATTTACGGATATTTCTAATTTTCTGTTCTTCTTGCAACTATAGTAAACGGTTATATCATATTCTCCTCCTTGTAAAGTATATATCTATGTAAAGTCAGCTGATGATTGGGGTATTCACACTTTAAAGACAAAATGAGGATTTAGAATGAGTCCTTATTTTTGTGATATTTTTAATCAACGACTCGGAAGTCATTTTTCTTGTAATAAGAGTGTATATCTCATTAAAAGAATTTATGATAGCATTGCTCATTGGTATGTCAGTTGTGCTTCTCATTATGTACATTAAAAAGGTATAGCAAAGTTAGCAATAAACATCCATATAACTTTATGCACTGTTGGAAAATCATTTGCTTTGCTAATGATATTTTGTTAATGTGCTAGCTATCAGTGAACTGTATTTACCGGCAAGTTACCTCTTTATGTAAAAGCATTTACCGCAGGATGTAACGACCTTTACCCCTTATTGTAACGCTCTTTACCTCGGCATGTAACGGCTTTTACTCCGGCATGTAAATGAAGTTACCATTTGGGGTAAACGATGTTACCGTGAAAGGAAAACAATTGTTATAACTTGAAGTAGTTAGCTACTGCTTCTGCACATCGTTCCCCATCAATGCCGGCAGAAACAATACCACCTGCATATCCTGCTCCTTCTCCGCATGGAAACAATCCTTTCACTCTCACATGCTGCAATGTTTCTCTATCTCTTATGATCCGTACCGGTGCAGAGGTTCGTGTCTCCACACCAATCATTACCGCTTCATTAGTCAGGAAACCGTGGCTGTATCGTCCGAACTGCTGGAATCCTTTGCTGAGTCGTTCTGTAATGAACGGTGGCATCCAGAAGTGTAGGGGAGAAGAGATTAATCCTGGAGCATACGAGCTTTCCGGTAGATCATAACTCAGCTTCTTGCGTGTAAAGTCCTGCATCCGTTGTGCAGGTGCTGTTTGTCGCATATTGCCTTGTTGCCAGCAATTATATTCCAATGCCTCCTGAAAGTACATCATGCTGAGTTGGGGATAGGTAATACTATCATCCTGCATAGCTGTTCCTCTATTTTCTATCTTCAATCCTTCGTCTTCCAGGTCTTCCGGCCTTAACTCTACGACCATTCCCGAATTGCTCCAACGCGAGCCACGGTTACTGGGACTCATTCCGTTTACTACAATCTGTTGCGGGCCACTGGCAGCAGGTACCACGAAACCACCCGGGCACATACAGAAACTGTATACCCCTCGTCCGTCCACCTGATTCACAAAACTATATTCGGCGGCAGGCAGATATTTTCCCCGTCCGTCCTTGCTATGATATTGTATCTGATCGATTAATTCCGAAGGATGTTCCAAACGTACACCGACTGCAATACCTTTAGCTTCAACCTCCACTTGATTGGCAGCCAACCAACGGTACACATCCCGTGCCGAATGTCCTGTTGCCAGAATCACCGGACCCAGAATTGTTTGTCCTGTATGGGTTTCGATACCTTTTATCTCATCGTTTTCGATAATCAGCGCCTCCATACGTGTCTCAAAGTGCACTTCTCCGCCACATTCGAGAATGGTATTCCGCATATTCTCTATCACACGTGGCAGTTTATCCGTTCCGATATGCGGATGTGCATCCACTAATATAGCAGTAGATGCACCATGCTGGCAGAATACATTCAGTATCTTGTCTACATTCCCGCGTTTTTTGCTACGGGTATAAAGCTTTCCATCCGAATAAGCGCCTGCACCTCCTTCACCGAAACTATAATTGGATTCCGGATTTACAGTATGCTCCCGGCTGATCTGAGCCAAGTCTTTTTTTCGGTCGCGTACATTCTTTCCACGCTCTACGATGATTGGACGGAGTCCCAGTTCTATCAGTCTCAGCGCAGCAAACAGTCCGCCGGGACCGGCACCCACGACAATAACCTGTGGTTTGTCTTCTACATTCTTATAGATAGTAGGCTGGTATTCATCGTCTTTGGGCATTTCGTTCAGATATACCCGTACATTCAGATTGACGAAGATGGTTCGTTGCCGGGCATCAATGCTGCGCTTCAAGATACGTGTCGCATTAATATTCCGCACATTCAGTCCTTTTTCCTGTACGAGGTACTCTTTTAACTGTTGTTCATTGGCGGCTACTTCTGGCAGCACGCGTAGTTGGTATTCTTGTATCATAATTTATTTTTTCACCACAGATTACACCGATTGACACAGATTAGATTATATATCTATGTATTCCGTTCTGTAGATTTGTTACGTTGAAATTAATTAGTAATCCTAAATTGTGCTCAGAAAGTTTGAGGTATGTCAAAATTTGAGCAGTATGAATAGGTAATAAATTCTCTACTGACTTTAATTCGAGCACAATAGAATCTTCTACTAAAATATCTATTCTATATCCATTATTTAAAGTAGTTCCTTTATAATTAATCATAAGCTCTTTTTGTTTTTCAAACTTTAAGCCTTGTTTCTCTAATTCATAGCATAGACAGGTTTCATAAGTACTTTCCAACAAACCTGGACCTAGAATTTTGTGAACTTCATATGCGCATCCTATGATTTTGTACGTTATATCATTAATATTTTTCATTATTAATCTGTGTAAATCTGTGTAATCTGTGGTGAATCACCCGAATAGCACCCTGAATGCCTCCTCCACCTTCCTCACCGGTATCAGTTCTATTTTAATTTTCTTCGTATCAATTCCTTGTAAATTGTATTTCGGCAGCACAAACCGTCTGAATCCCAGCTTCTCCGCCTCACCGATTCTTTGTTCAATCCTATTCACCGGACGTATTTCTCCGGACAGACCGATTTCCCCCGCCATACAGACTTCCGGTTCAATAGCCGTATCCATATTGCTGGAAAGTATGGCACTGATAACCGCCAGGTCTATTGCCGGATCATTCACCTTCAGTCCTCCGGCAATATTGAGGAACACATCTTTCTGGGCCAGTTTGAAGCCCACTCGTTTTTCCAGTACTGCCAATAACATGTTCATTCTTCGAATATCAAATCCCGTGGCCGAACGTTGCGGATTACCATATACCGCACTGCTCACCAATGCCTGTGTCTCAATCAGGAACGGGCGTATCCCTTCTATAGCCGAAGCTATCGCTATGCCACTCATCCCTTCATGATCCTGGCTCAGCAATAACTCCGACGGATTACTGACTTGCCGTAATCCATCCTGACGCATTTCATAAATACCCAATTCCGCTGTACTGCCGAAACGATTCTTGATACTACGCAGAATACGATACATATAATGCTGGTCACCCTCAAACTGCAACACCGTGTCTACGATATGTTCCAGAACTTTCGGTCCGGCAATGCTGCCTTCCTTATTGATATGCCCGATAAGCAATACCGGGGTATGCGTTTCTTTGGCAAAGCGCAGGATACTTGCCGAACATTCGCGCACTTGTGCGATGCTTCCCGGGGAGGATTCAATGCTTTCCGTAGAAATAGTCTGTATAGAGTCGATGATCACCAACTCCGGACGGGTATTCTTGATGTGAACAAAAATCTGTTCCAATGACGTTTCACAAACGATGAGGCAATCTGTGGAATTGTGCGATAACCGGTCCGCACGTAATTTCAACTGACGGGCACTTTCCTCACCCGATACATAAAGAACGCGCTTTTCAGGGATATGAAGCACAGTTTGTAGTACCAAAGTAGACTTACCGATTCCCGGTTCTCCACCAATCAACACCAGAGAACCCGGAACCAATCCGCCTCCCAGCACCCGGTTCAACTCTTCATCATGCAAGTCGATACGCGGTTCATCATCCGCTTCTATTTCACTGAGAACGATGGGTTTTGGCTTTTCTGTCTCAATCCCGGATACCGGACGTTTGTTTACGACTTCTTTTCGTATCACTTCTTCCACATACGTGTTCCACTCTCCGCACGACGGACATTTGCCTACCCACTTCGGAGACTCTTGTCCGCAGTTGCTGCACACATAAACCGTTTTTTCTTTTGCCATAAGGAAATCTACTTGCTGAATGATTTGTCAAAGATACGAATTTAGCTGTTTACGAGGCAGAAAAACAGGACAATTTATTCCACTTCGTACCTCCTTTATACCTCCTTCGTACCCTCTTCGTATCTGCTTCGCTATTTTCATCCTTCTATAGAAGCGAAGGAAATGCGAACCGGGTACGGCTGAAAAGAGCTTTTGACCAGAACTGTTCAGGCATCAAGTTTTATGAATAGTCCGAAAAACTTTCGGGCTGACAGAGTATTTGTAGAGCTTAAATTGTGGATTATAACAGATTAAAACAGCGAGAAAGCATATTGTGGAGTATTGTGTTATTATTGGGTGGTTTTATGTTATCACTTCTTACCCTATAGCGCTATATTTGCGTGGACTTACGAAAGAATTATATTCATAAATAAATAGAAATCCGATAGATGAAAAAAGTGTTATTAAATCTGGTATTCCTTTTTGCTTTGGTATGTTTTGCTGGGGCACAGGAGTTTAAGGTTGCTGATATTTTCAGTGACAATATGGTGTTGCAGCAAAAGATAAATAATCCGTTCTGGGGTTGGGGAAAACCGGGAACGAAAGTGACTATTTCCACTTCATGGAATCCGGATAAAGAATATACGGGAGTTGTTAATTCTAAAGGTACCTGGAAGATAGCCGTACCTACGCCTGCTGCCGGAGGACCTTATGAGGTGACAGTCACTGCCAATAAGAAAAAAGTCTTTCAGAATGTGTTTGTGGGAGAAGTATGGTTGGCAAGCGGACAGTCCAACATGAGTATGCCGCTGAAAGGATATTATTGCCAGCCGGTACTGGGATCTACAGAGGCCATATTGTCTTCAGCAAAAAAGCAAATACATTTCATTAATATACCTACTTTAGCGGCCTATAAACCATTGGAACATTTTGAGGCCGAATGGGTGAAGGCTTCTCCGGAGAATGTAGCGGAATGTACGGCTGTGGGATGGTTCTTTGCAGATTTCTTACAGCGCAATATGGATGTGCCGGTCGGTATTATCAATGCCAGTTATGGAGGCTCCAACATCGAAGCATGGATGAATGCGGAAGCTTGTAAACAATTTGATGATATCCCCGTACCGCCATTGAGTGATGAAACTTCTCCGTGGATTAGTAATGTGCCTACGGTTCTGTACAATGGCATGATTCACCCACTGGTGGGTTATGGCATAAAAGGTATTATCTGGTATCAGGGTGAGTCTAATATTTTCAATGTGCCCCGTTATGCTCCCTCGGTTGCTGCCATGGTAAGTAAATGGCGCGAAGCCTGGGGATTGGGAGAAGTACCTTTCTATTATGCACAGATTGCCCCTTACGATTATAAAGAGTGGAACTTTTTCACACCTCAATGGCCGGAAGTTTCGGCTTATCAACGGGAAGCGCAAAGACAGTGCCTAACGTTAATTCCAAACTCTGCAATGGCAGTATTGTTGGATGTAGGAGAGCGATATCTGATCCATCCGAGGAGGAAAAAAGAAGTAGGCGACCGTTTGGGCATGCTGGCACTCTCTAAAACCTATGGAATGAAAGGATTTGAAGCGGAAAGTCCGATTTTCAGTAAAATGGAGGTTGAGGGAAATAAGGCTATTATTCATTTTGACAATCAATTTAATGGGCTTACCAGCTATGGAAAGACTTTGGAACTGTTTGAGATATCCGGAGACAATAAGGTATTCCATAAGGCGGACGCCTATATTGATGAGGAAAAAGGTACTGTGGTAGTCACATGTAAGTATGTGGCAGAGCCTAAAGCTGTGAGATATGCATTTAAGGATTTTGTAAAGGCGGAATTATTTGGTACAGGTGGTCTGCCGGTATCTTCCTTCCGCACTGATGATTGGGATTAATTAATAACATGATACTATGCGAAAACTATTGATTTTATTCGTATCGGCTTTGCTCCCGTGGTTATCTGTCCGGTCACAGAAACCGGTTTATAAAGATGCGGGACAGCCTGTTGAAACCAGAGTGAAAGATTTGCTGAATCGGATGACATTGCATGAAAAGGTGCTTCAACTGAATCAATATACATTTGGGGAGAATGATAATCCCAATAATATAGGTACGGAGGTGAAAAATCTTCCGGCGGAGATTGGTTCGCTGATTTATCTCCATACCGATCCGAAGTTGCGTAACCGGATTCAGCGTAAGGCAATGGAAGAATCTCGCCTGGGGATACCCATTCTTTTTGGGTTTGATGTGATTCACGGGTTGCGTACGGTGTATCCGATTTCATTGGCACAGGCTTGTAGCTTTAATCCTGATTTAGTGACTCAGGCTTGCGGGATGGCTGCTAAGGAGTCTGTATTGTCGGGTATCGACTGGACATTTTCCCCTATGATTGATGTGGCGAGGGATCCCCGTTGGGGACGTATTTCCGAATGTTATGGAGAAGATCCTTACCTTAATACAGTCTTTGGTGTAGCATCGGTGAAAGGTTACCAAGGCGAGAAACTGTCTGATCCGTATTCTATCGCAGCTTGCCTGAAACATTATGTAGGTTATGGTGTATCCGAAGGCGGACGGGATTACAGGTATACGGATATATCACCCCAAGCCTTGTGGGAAACCTATCTACCGCCTTATGAGGCCTGTGTGAAAGCAGGTGCCGCCACGCTTATGAGCAGTTTTAATGACATTAGCGGAGTACCGGCTACTTCAAACCATTACATCTTAACTGAAATACTGAAGAATAAGTGGCAGCATGACGGTTTTGTCGTATCTGACTGGAATGCAATAGAGCAGCTGATTTATCAGGGTGTTGCCAAGGATCGCAAAGAAGCTGCGTATAAGGCTTTCCATGCCGGTGTGGAGATGGATATGCGGGACAATGTTTATTATGAATATTTAGAGCAGTTGGTTGCTGAAAAGAAGATAGAAATTTCGCAGATAGATGATGCGGTTGCCCGTATACTTCGGGTCAAATTTCGCCTGGGCTTATTTGATGAACCTTATACGAAAGAGCTGACCGAGCAGGAACGTTATTTGCAGAAAGAGGATATTGCTTTGGCAGCGCGTCTGGCAGAAGAATCAATGGTGCTGTTGAAGAATGAAAAGAACTTGTTGCCTCTTTCTTCAACGGTTAAAAGAGTTGCGTTGATAGGACCTATGGTCAAGGATCGTTCCGATTTGTTGGGTGCCTGGGCTTTTAAAGGTCAGGCCGAAGATGTGGAGACCATTTATGAAGGAATGCAGAAAGAATTTGGTGATAAAGTGCGGCTGGATTATGAGCAGGGCTGTTCATTGGATGGAAATGATGAATCGGGTTTCTCCGCTGCCTTGAAAACGGCTGAGGCATCCGATGTAGTAGTGGTATGTTTAGGTGAGTCCAAACAGTGGAGTGGAGAGAATGCTTCACGCTCTACAATTGCTTTGCCCGATATTCAGGAAAAGTTGCTTTTGCATTTGAAGCAGGCGAATAAGCCCATTGTACTTGTACTTTCCAGTGGTCGCCCTCTTGAGTTGATCAGATTGGAACCTCAGGTAGAAGCTATCATTGAGATGTGGCAGCCCGGTGTTGCGGGAGGAACTCCCTTAGCGGGCATTTTATCGGGCAGGGTAAATCCTTCCGGAAAGTTGTCAGTGACATTCCCGCTGTCTACAGGTCAGATACCGATCTATTATAATATGCGGCAGTCTGCCCGTCCGTTCGATGCGATGGGGGATTATCAGGATATTCCTACCGAACCTCTGTATCCGTTCGGGTATGGATTGAGTTATACTACCTTTACTTACTCTGATGCAAAACTTTCTTCCTTGAAAATCAAGAAGAATCAGAAGATAACAGCCGAGGTTACAGTGACTAACGCGGGTAAGGTGGAAGGAAAAGAAACTGTGCTATGGTATGTGTCTGATCCGTTTTGTAGCATTTCCCGTCCTATGAAAGAACTGAAATTCTTTGAAAAACAATCGTTGAAGGTTGGTGAAAGCAGAGTCTTTCGGTTTGAGATTGATCCTATGAGAGATTTGAGCTATACGGATGCAACGGGCAAACGCTTTTTGGAGGCGGGTGAATTTATAGTGTCGGTAGGTGGCCGGAAACTGACTTTTGAAGTGGTGGACTAAGTTTTCCGATGAATAAACAGTCTTTGATAAAAATAGATATGACTTATGAATAGAATAAGAGTAAATATCCTGTTGCTGTTGTTGTGCATATTCATTCCTGGAGTGGCGCAGAATGTATCTGACGGATGGAATAAAAATAGAACGGCAAGATTGACCAAACCTGTATTTGTCTATAACAATTGGTCCGCCTATGATGAATTGTCTGATAACATTCCTCTGGATGAGGCATTGGCTATGAAAGAGTTGGATCACATTGTGCGTTTGAAAAAATTGGGTGTACAGGTGGATTATTATATGATGGACGCATTCTGGTTTGATGTGAATGAAGGATATCGTAAGTGGAGGCCGGACTGTTGGCCGGAAGGTCCCAAACGTTGGCTGGATGCGTGTAAAAGAGAAGGAATAAAGCCCGGATTGTGGTTTTCTACGAACCTGCTGCGCATAGGTGGAGAGGCAAATACGATGAAGATTATTCCGGAATGGGAAAGCTCTGTAGCGGAAGACGGAACAACTCTTTGTTTGTTCAGGGGAGGATATTTGCACCATCTTATGCAGACCCTGCAAATGTACGCGGATATGGGTATTAAGATGTTCAAATTTGATTTTGCTTATTTTGATGCGGCAACTCCTGATGCCAAATGTACGATGTTGCCTACTGATATTGAGGAACAGAATAAAAATGCCTTTATTTCTGCCATAAAAGAATTTCGTTATAGGAATCCGGATGTACTTTTTATTGGCTACAATGGTTTTGGGGGTGATATGGAAAATACGGTTACCCCGTTTCGAAAAACGGTAGACCTGCGTTGGCTGGAAATATTTGATACGATGTATTGCGGTGATCCCCGCTTATCCGATGTGCCGATGATGAACTTCTGGCGTTCACAGGATTTGTATTCGGATCACATGACCTTTCAATACTTGTTTAACGGAGTACCGGTCCGGCGCATTGACAACTGTGCTTTTATGATTGGTACCACGGGTACTTGTTATAACAGGGCTTTAAATGCTTGGAAAGGCATGATGATTCTGACGATGGCACGCGGGGGCTGGCTGAATGTCTGTCATGGAAATATTGATTTGCTAAGTGATGATGATGCCCGCTGGATGGCTAAAGTGCAGCAATTGTATATGAAGGTACAGCAGTATGGAAGTATTTCAGCATTCGGGGCTATCCCCGGCAAAGCGCTGCCATACGGTTACATGGCTTCCGCTGAAGGAGGAAATCTTTATACTGTGGTAAACGCATCACAAGAGAAAGCCAAAGTAATGTTGCCTGAAGCGACAGGAACGGGGAGGGTGCTTTTTACGGACAGTGGTTTTATGCCTGTTTTAGAAAAGAATATTGTGGAATTGGGGCCGGAACAGATGGTTGTTGTCGGATACGGCAAGTTCAGTACCCGGGAGTATGATTTAGGTATTGAGAAAGATATCGTTATCCCTGCAACAATTCAAAAGGTAAAAATAGATGTGCAAAAGAAAAATGAGCATACCTTGCAGGCACATTACACCCCTTCGAAAGGGAAAACTGTACGGATTCTCTTTCAGCAATTGGATGAGCATGGAAAAGCATTCCGTTCGTGGGGCGGTGCTCCTCCTACCGGGATTAAAATGGACCATTTCTTCAATATAGAAGTAAAGCAGGGCAAGCGTTCTGTTCCGATAAAGAAATCGCATGATAAGATGATCTGGTGCGGCTTGTCATGGGCGGTAGGAGAGGTTTCTGCTGACGACATAAAAGAAGGACGTCCGTTGGAAATAAGTTGTACCGCTATAGATGGGAATAGCGAACACTGCTTATTGGAAGTTTACGAGGTTGAATATTCTGCTGAAAAGAAATAAGATTGGAAAAGGGATGACTGGAACAGTTTCACAGTCATCCCTTTTTTGAGGTTATCGGTCTCCTTTTTTCAGATCCCTGAAATTCTTGGGTGTTTCATTATATACTTCCTTAAAGCACTTGATGAAATAATGTGCTTGGTTAAAGCCGGTCAGGTAGGCTATTTCCGCTATTGACAAATCACTGTTTATCAATAGCTCGGATGCTTTTCGAAGCCGGATAGCCCGGATAAACTGATTGGGTGTCTGCCCGATAAGCATTCTGAACTTCTTATGAAGCACTGTCTTACTGATATTCATGGCTATTGAGAATTCCTCAATGTTGAAGTCCGCCTTATCCAGATTCTCTTCTATCACCTTCATGGCCTGTTGCAGGAATACTTCCTTGGAATTGAACTCAATAGTATCACTGTCTTTGGCTATCAGGTTCTTTAGGAGTTGTTCTTTTCGTTTCTGGCGCGTATTCAGGATATTCATAATCTGATTGATCAATGCTTCCGTATCAAAAGGTTTCTTGATATAGATGTCAGCGCCTTCTTTATACCCCCTTAGTTCATCTTCAGATGAAGTTTTGGCAGTCAGTAATATAACGAATATATCGGCATAAAGGGAATTTTCCTTTATATGGCGGCACAGTGTCAGACCGTCCATACCGGGCATCATGATGTCCGATATTACGATTTCGGGAAGATACTCACCTACTAATTTCAAAGCTTCTTCTCCATGGGTGGCTGTCACTACGTTGAAGTGCTCCGCCAATTTGCCCGCAAGGTATTTAAGTATCTGTTCGTTATCTTCTACCAGTAATATGGTGGCACTGTTCTCTATATTGGTTGCCTGTGCTTTAAATTCGGTAATATCAGTTGTTTCCTGATATTCTTCTGAGTTCTCTACCGGTAGTTTGATGCACAGTGTGGTGCCTTGTCCGGGTTGTGAGTCAATAGAAACTGTGCCGTTCATTACTGATACGAATTTCTTCACGACATATAATCCTATGCCCAATCCGTTGGGAGTGTTTTCCTTATTGTATTGGGGTTCCCGGTAGAATTTATTGAATACGGTTGCCTGGTATAACTGATTGATACCCGGTCCCGTATCTTTTATGAATACACTCAATTGTCCATCTATATATTCCAGTGCCACCGATACACTGCCTTGATCGGGGGTGTACTTAATGGCGTTACTCAGTAAGTTATATAAAATCCTTTCAAACTTCACACTGTCAATCCATATATGTATGGAGGGGATGTTGGCCTGATAGGATAGCTGGATTTTTTTAGAGCTTGCCAGATAATTGAATGCATTCACTATGATGCGGCAGAATGATACGATTTCTATGTTTCTATTGTTTATCTTTACTTCAGAGAATTCCACTCGCTTGAAGTCAAGGATTGTAGAAAACAGATCGGATAAGAATGCAGCATTCTTGGTGATAATGGACAGCCTTTCATACTGAATATCATCTTCTTTGGTTTCACGCAACATATCATTGGCAGGTGCCAGTATCAAAGATAAAGGCGTAATCAGGTCGTGCCCGAGACTTTCGAAGAAACTTTCCTTTTCTTTTAATAGTTCTTCTTTCTTCAAAGTCTCCATCTCCTGTATCTTTTGTATACTCTTTCTTCTGTAGTGTCTGATAATCATATATATTATGAGTGCGATGCTCAACAGGATAATCAGGCAGGAAATGAAATAGAACAAAGGTGTTTTCCACCAGGGCGGAGCGACAATAATGCTCATGGACCAGCATGGCTTGGTGCCTGACTCTTCGTTATATTTCATAATTTCCAAGGTGTATGTGCCGGGGTTAAGTTGTGAGAAGGTCAGGGGTACGGACATATCGAGATATTGCCAGCTGTCGGTAAAACCGATCATCCTGTATAGGTATTTATTGCAGTAGTTGGCTTCCCCTATTTCAGTAAAGGACAGGGATATCCATTTGGAGGCATAAGACAGGGTGATGGAAGGAATATATTCGGTATTCTCTTTTAAAATCACCCGGTTGTTTATCGTATCGCCTACCTGTATCTTTTGGTGGTTGATTTCCAGATCAGTCAATATGAGTTTGGTCTTATCATACTGATGCAGCGCCTTTTCCACATCCACAACCATGAGTTGTTCGGTATTGCCGAACAGGATATATTCTTTGTTTTCATAGGTTATTTTTTCGGCTGAAAGGATAGAAGAGTTGCCCCAATAGCTGATATTCGGTTCGCAGATGCGCTGTTCACTGTTTATGTAGCAGAATATCTTCTCACCGATAAAGAACCATAGATTCTGGTTATCATCGAGCAACAATGACTTGATGGCCCCTTGCGGCAATGGGTATGTAGGGAATGCGGTAGAAACTTGCAGTGAATCATTGGATACTTCCATCTTCAACAGATTGTTTGATGTTCCTATCCACCAGCATTTATTACTTTTATCTTCTATGATAGAGTACACAATCTCCTGGTCGATGATTTTGTCTTTTAGAGTGACCTGGTCTGATGCATTGAAGATGGAGAGCCCGTTATGTGAAGCTATAAACAATTGATTGTCACGATAAGGTATGATAGCGTTTATCCTGTCCCGACTGAAATAGTCATAATGAATATAATCTTTTATTTGCCGGTTCTTCTTGTCCAAGCATAGGGACATCAGACCGTTTTGTTTGGTGCCTATCCACACTTTATTGTCTTTTATATAGAAAGTCGTAATCTTTTCTAATTCAGTGCTTGCCGTAAATTCTTTCCATTGAATTTCCTGTGAATTATTATTCTGGAAAGAATATAATAATCCTATGCCATCGTGCCCCACTAACGTAATATCCTTATTTTGCCCGATAGATAAGATATGGTCCTTGAATTTGTCTTTGCTTTTATAATTCTCCTTTTCAGTAGAGGTACGCATATCGAAATGATACATACCGTCACCTAAGGTTCCCAACAATATTTTGTCTTGTAAAAGGGCGATAGAAGTGATGGGAGAATGCGTTTTACGAATTGAGAGCAACTGGCTGATTCCCCTGTCTGAGGAGGAGTACTTATAGAGTCCTTTTCCGTATGAACCTATCCAGATGTTATCAAGGCTATCTTTATAAATGGCATTGATAAAAGTGGTACCCAGATGTTCTGTGCCGGGTAGTGGATAAATACGCTCTTGCTCTTTATCATATACTTTTATTCCTTCTCCCCAGGTGCCGATCAGAAGTTTGTTTGCTTCTCCTTCTATGCGGTATATGGGGGTATTGCTGTTATGCAGATGGATGGTCCGGGCTTGTTCGGGTTGTTGGCTCCAGGTTAATTCATAGAGCGCATTATCCCATGAAGAGTAATACAGTGTATTGTCTTCTCCGGTGTCGTGTAGTTGTGTGATGGTCTGGTTCTTGGGGGTAATGTCTGTCCATGTTTGTTTTCGGGAGTTGTACATCACAAGTCCTGTATAGGTGCTGATCCATATATGTCCTTTAGGCTTTTCCACAAAACTGGAGACAATGGCTCCTGAATGGCTACGTTCGGCTGTGAAACTGGTACGTTCTGTATTCTTGGGAGTTAATTTGCATATACCTTCTTCCCAGCTTCCCAACCAGATGTTATGATCAGAGTCTTCGAATATGGAAACAATCCGGTTAGGGATGGGGTCGGAAACCTGCTCATTGAGGTGGATGAACTGGTCGGTCCGCGGATTGTATATATCTACTCCTCCGGTCTTAAAACCAATCCATAACAAGCCTTTGGAATCAAGGAACAAGGTTTCTATATTATTATTCTTAAGACTGTTGTTTGTTGCTTTCCCCGATTTATAGACTTTAAACCGATGTCCGTCGAAACGGTTGAGCCCATCTTCTGTGGCAATCCACATATAATAGTCATTTTCGCAGATAGAAGTGATTTCAGAACTTGATAATCCATCTGCTAAATCATAATGCAATAGCTTCTGTGCTCCGGCAGTGGAAGCTAAAAAGAGTACGAATATAAATAATAGCTTTCTCATAATTTTAATGTTTAGGGCAATGCATCATATATTGTTCGAGTAAATCCTCCATTTCTTTTGCAGGTAAAGACTCTATTAAACGGATATGCTTTCCTGTTTTTGTAGCTCTCCATGTATTATTACCCTCAGAGTCTACAGATATAATTCCCCGTTCACTGATATAATAAGGTGTATAGTCTTTTATGGCTACCCAAACAGTTGCCTGATCCCAACTCCATCTACCTTGTGGTTCTCCCTGCGACATGCTTAGTAAAAACACATCTTTTATAGGATGATTTTCTACAGGCATCCGGCTAACCCGGCGACCGGTTATTATGTTGTAGCCAATCTCGAATCCACAGAAAATAATTTCTGTAGGCCAATGGTTCACAACGAAAGAGGAGGAGGAAGCGTCACAATATATATTATATTCTCGTCCTTCGGGGAATATTCCTGCCATGGAAACTAACTTTTTAACCTTTCTGCGTACAAGTTCTATTCCTGTTTCCGGTGAAAATTCGTCTCCTTTTGATTGTAGTAGTTCTTTTAGGTTGGAGAAAGCTCCGATGGTGCAGATTGTGACACTATTATCCGGTTGCGTGCATAAAACAGAGCGATATACCTTGACGGCATTGGGGGCATCTGATGATTTGGCTATCCGGTGGGGATATTTCTGAGGCAAGACTTCAGTCCATTTCTTGTTGTGCGGGCATTCCAATGTGACTGCACTTTCTCCTTTGGCAACGCCAAGAGGAATATCAGGTCGTTTGAAGTATGTATTAATGATTTCAATGCAAGGAATTGTTAATTCGGACTTATTAGAAGATACAGTAGCCAGTATATCTACATATCCACTATCAGCTAAGGCATGCATCACTGCCATGGCACCCACGTCATCGTAGTCAGGTCCCAAGTCCGTATCTAAAATCAATCGGACCTTATCAGCATTAGTTATATTTGAAGGGCTGCATCCACAAAGGAGAAGCGATAAGAAAGAGTATAAAATAAATCTTATTCTAGTCATAGCGTACTGATTAAAATTCAATATTCAAAAGTAGGAAAAAATAAGCGATCCCCTTCTTTTTGAAGGCGCTTAAAAATATAAGAATCGTGCCGATTGATAACAAATTCCTGTTTTTGATAGCGGATACAGGAATTTGTTATTCTTTTGTGCTTTTCTGTTATCCTGTTTATAAAGAAACAGGGACTTTTGCATCAGTAACTTTTTAATTAAAAATATTATGAATAAACAACATGTTTTGCAAAGACGAATCATCTTCGGATTGCTATTCCTTGGTGGAGTAACTTTCTCCTATGCATCAACGGAAAAAGATCTCGGTTCTTCAACATCAGCCATTACACAACAGGCTGTAACTGTAAAAGGTTCTGTGAAGGATGCTGCCGGTGAAGCGATAATTGGAGCCTCTGTAGTAGTAGAAGGTACTACGAATGGTCTGATTACAGATGTAGACGGACATTTCTCTATTCAGGCATCAGTAGGACAAAATCTCGTGATTTCTTATATAGGTTATGAAACGCAAGTCGTGAAAATAGCCCGGGCAAACCAGCAAATCAATATTGTATTGAAAGAAAGCTCGGAGTTGATCGATGAAGTTGTGGTTGTAGCCTATGGTACGCAGAAAAAAGCCAATCTGACGGGAGCGGTATCTTCTGTAAAGGTCAATGATATTAAAGACATTCCGGTATCCAATACTTCCAGTTTGCTGCAAGGACGAATGAGTGGTGTTACCGTGAGCTCTTTCTCTGCGCAACCCGGTGCTGAGGGAGATGTGGAAATCCGTATCCGCGGTATAAACACTTTTGGTGACAGTAATCCTATGGTGCTGATTGACGGTGTGGAGGGAAGCCTCAACAGTGTTTCTCCGAATGATATTGAAAACATATCAGTATTGAAAGATGCGGCTTCCGCTTCTATATATGGTGTACGTGCTGCCAACGGTGTAGTTCTGGTTACAACAAAACGAGGAAATGCAGACAAGAAGACACTATCTTACAGCGGATCCTATGGTGTACAGAAAGCTACGGTTCTACCTACATATATTAATTCATGGGATTGGGCTACTCTTTATAATGAGCAGAATGAGGCAATGGGAGATGTAACTACGAATTTTACTCCTGAAATGATTCAGCAAATGAAAGATGGATCAAGACCGGATTTGTTTGCCAATACCCGCTGGTCGGACAAAATATTCCGTTCTGCTCCTATCCAGACCCACCATTTGTCTATGTCGGGTGGTAATGCCACTTCTCATTATATGGGTTCGGTAGGATATATGGGACAGGATGGTATCATGGAAGGTACAAGTACTGACCGTTTTAATTTCCGTCTGAATGCTGACAGCAAGTTCATTGATATAATCACTTTAGGACTGAATGTTTCTGGTAACCATGAAGAAGTAGAGGAACCTACCATTGGTACTTACTATGTATTCGAACAGATGAAATGGCACTCCCGTCCTTCGGTACCTTATAAATATAGCAATGGTGAATGGGGATTTGTGGATGGTAACGATAAAATGCAGGCTATTAAGAATCCGGCTTATGCCACTACCATAACCTCAAAGAAGAAATACAGCCGTTTTGACGGTAAGGCTTTCCTGGAAATAGAACCGATTAAGAACCTGTCTATCAAGACCAGCTTTGCTTATCAATATAACCAATGGAACAGTATTGGTGCTGAACCTGCTTATATTCCTCAGGATTCGTATGGTAACCCTGTGGGAGGTAGTGGTAAGAATTACCTGACCGATGCTTATTATTCCGAAACTCAGTGGATCAACGAAAACATTATTACTTATCACTTTGATGTGAACGGCCATGCTTTCAACTTCTTGCTGGGGCAGTCTAACCAATATAATAATTTCCGTTCTACCACGGCAACAGGTGAAGATCTTCCGAGCGACAATATCACCGTATTGAACGGTGCTTTAAGTACTTCTGCTAAGGGAGATGCTGCCGAAGCTGCTTTGAGATCATTCTTTGGCCGTGTGAACTACAATTACAAGGATCGCTATTTGGCTGAATTCAACCTCCGTCGTGATGAGTCTTCCAGAATACCTAAAAAGAACCGTACCGGTTATTTCCCTTCTGTATCTGTGGGCTGGAACATTGCTCAAGAGGCTTTCATGGAGAAATATAGCTTTATCAGCCAGTTGAAACTAAGAGGTAGCTGGGGTGAACTGGGTAACCAGGAGATCGGTTACTATCCGTTTGCACAATATATCGGTTTGGGTAATAACTATGTATGGGGTGACAACAAAGTTTCGGGTGTGGCTATTTCCTCATTGGCTAATCCTGACATTAAATGGGAAACAACCGCTACTACGGATATAGGTATAGACGCCGCTTTCCTGAATAACAAGATTACCCTTACTGCTGACTATTTCTACAAGAAGACTTCTGATATTTTGCTGCAATTGCCCATTCCCGGAATTGTGGGTATTTCTACTGAACCTTATGTGAATGCTGCATCAGTAAAGAATGAAGGTTGGGAATTCGCATTAGGTTATAATGATCAATGGGGCGACTGGAAATTCGGTGCAAATGTCAACTTCAGTAAGGTGAAGAATGAAATTCTCGACCTGCACGGTAAAGATTCATGGATTACAGACTGGTCTATTAATCTGGAAGGACATCCTATCAATTCTTATTATGGTTATGTAGCCGATGGATTGTATCGCACACAGGCTGAAGTGGATGAAGCTAATGAAAAGAATTCTGTTGGCGGTGGTGCTTTGAAGTTGGGTGATGTCCGTTACAAAGATGTCAGCGGTCCGGAAGGTAAACCGGATGGAGTAGTGGATACTTACGACCGTACAGTGATCGGTAATCCGTTCCCTGATTTTACTTACGGTTTCGGTTTGAATGCCGCTTACAAAGGATTTGATTTCTCTGCTTTCTTCCAGGGTGTAGCCGGTGTAGACCGTATTGTGATGGATTATCCTACCGTTTCGGGTAATGTTACGACGGCATTCCTGGACCGTTATTCTGAAAGCGCTAACCCTAACGGGAACTTCCCGCGTCTGGGTAATGGTGACTATAACAGCCAACCCTCTTCATTCTGGTTGAAAGATGCTTCTTACCTGCGTCTGAAGAATATTGAATTGGGATACTCTTTCAAACAAGAATGGATTCGCAAGGCGAAACTGGAACGCTTAAGAATATATGTTTCTGCACAGAATATCCTGACTATTACCGGCATTGACGATTACGATCCTGAAAAGTATGGAACCGATACTCGCGGCCATGCTTATCCCAATGCCAAGACATTCTCTGTGGGCTTAAACATTACATTATAATTTAAAATAAAGAAGATCATGAAAAAAATATATTATTCAGTTATTTTGTCATTAGCCTTTTCCCTCTTTTCTTGTTCAGACTTCCTGGATCGTGAATCTTTGTCAGAGTTGTCTAACGGTAATTTTTGGAATACAGAGGCTGATGCGACTAAAGCGTTGGTAGGTTGCTACGATGCTTTGCAAAGTGAAGGTAGCTTGGGATTTTGCTGGCCGGGTGGAAATACTTGTAGTTTGCGTGAATTGGAATTTGCTACGGATAACGGCTATTTTGCCTGGATTCCGTGGGTGGGCCCCGATGTGATCACTACCAATACCATGAGCCCCACAGCAGCTGTTACTAAGGCTGTATGGAATGCTTCTTATGCAGGTATTGCACGATGCAATAATGTTATTGAAAAAGTACCGCAAATGCTGGAGAACGGTAAAATAGGTGAAGAAGCAGGTACAAGAATTGTTTGTGAGGCTAAGTTCATCAGAGCGTTGTTTTATAATCACCTGACCAGTCTGTACCGTGATGTTCCGAAGGTGTTTAATGTGTTGACTACTGAAACGAGCCAGGTACCTAAGTCGCAGAAATCAGAAATTGTAGCTGACATAATCAAGGACCTGAAGGACATTACTGCCGAAGGTATGTTACCTGTTACGGCTGATAGAGGCCGTGCTACCAGAGGTGCCGCATTGGGCTTACTGACCCGTGTATACCTGTACAATGAGATGTATAAGGAGGCTGCCGATGCTGCTTTACAGGTTATTAACCTGAGCCAATATGAAATAGACCCGAATTACAGTACCCTGTTTACGGAAGCTGGTGGTGTCAGCAAAGAAATAGTATTTGCCATTCGCTTTAAAAATACCGACCAACAAAATGGTGAGGGTGGTTTCTTAGCTTATAACTACGGTTATCCGATGGAATGGCAGTTGCCTTATCCGAATTTAGCAAACGATTTTTATTGCAAGGATGGCAAACCTATTACCTCTTCGGGAATCTATGATCCGGATGATGATTCAACTCGCGACCCGCGTCTGACGTATACACTGATGACGAAAAATGGTGATACGTATGACGGCAAGGTAAGTGATGCATGGTGGTCCTGGAACAGTCCATTCCAGTTGTTTATGCGTAAATATCAGAATCAGCCTACTACATGGGCTGCCGATAATCAGGATATGTATGTCATTCGCTACGCTGATGTACTGTTAATGCGTGCTGAAGCTTTGGCTAAGCAAAATACGGGTAAAGACGAAATTATGTCAATGGTGAACCAGGTGCGCCAGCGTGCCGATGTGATGATGCCGAAGGTGGAAGATGCTGAAGGTTCCAATCTCTCTTATGATCAATTGCTTGACGTGGTGAAGCATGAAAGAAGAGTGGAACTGGCTTTGGAAGGTACCCGTTATTTTGATCTTATGCGCTGGAAAGAAATGGATAAAGCATATGAAAGATGCCGGGCAGACGGTGGGGCAGGTTCTCATATCTTCGATTCGTCAAAAGGATATGTATGGCCTATACCTCAATCAGAGTTAGACAACAACAGAGCTTTGGTTCAGGCACCGGAATGGGGTGGTAAATAATTGAAATAAATTCCAGATAGAGGCTGGCCGGATGAAGATCCTGTCTGAAGGCCGGCCTTTGCTCTGCTAAATATAATGATATGAGAAGTATATACAGCCTATTGTTTTTGTTAATAACGTTGGGATTGAGTAGTTGCAGTGAAAAGAAACCCACCCTTCGGGAACAATCTTTCGATGAGGAGTGGTTGTTCTATCGTGGGGATATTGTTGAAGGTGAGAGATCAGATTTAGATGACTCACAATGGCGTCAGGTGAACCTCCCGCACGATTGGAGTATTGAAGATATCCCTGGAACAAATTCTCCTTTTACTGCAGATGCTGTCACCGAGGTTTCGGGAGGTTTTACTGTGGGTGGAACTGGCTGGTATAGAAAACATTTCTATGTGGATGCAGCTGAGAAAGGGAGATGTATTGCTGTCGCTTTCGATGGAATTTATATGAATGCAGACATTTGGGTAAATGATCGCCATGTAGCCGATCATGTTTATGGATATACTGCATTCGAGCTGGATATAACAGACTATGTGCGATTTGGAGAAAAAAATCTGATAGCTGTTCGTGTAAAGAATGAAGGTCTGAACTGTCGTTGGTATACAGGTTCGGGGATCTACAGGCATACTTTCTTGAGGATAACCAATCCGCTGCATTTTGAAACTTGGGGAACATTTATCACTACACCTGTTGCCACAGCAAATAAAGCGGAGGTACATGTACAGAGTATTCTGGCAAATACAGAGAAAGCAAACGGAAAAGTGATTCTGGAAACGCAGATTGTAGATAAGGAGAATCGTACTGTAGCTCGGAAAGAGCAACAGGTAACATTGGATAACAAAGAAAAAACAGAGGTTGGCCATACATTAGAAGTGGCTTCTCCGCAATTATGGTCTACAGACAACCCCTACTTATATAAAGTTGTAAACCGTCTTCTGCAAGACAATAAAATAATAGATGAAGAATGTATTTCAATAGGTATACGCAATATTGCATTTAGCGCAGAGAATGGTTTCCAACTGAATGGTAAATCCATGAAACTAAAAGGCGGATGTATCCATCATGACAATGGCCTTTTGGGTGCAAAGGCTTTTGACCGGGCAGAGGAAAGGAAAATAGAACTACTGAAAGCTGCTGGTTTCAATGCGCTGCGTTTATCCCACAATCCCCCTTCAACTGCTTTACTCAATGCTTGTGACCGCTTAGGTATGTTGGTGATAGATGAGGCTTTTGATATGTGGCGACAAGGTCATTACAAGGATGATTATGGACAGTATTTTGATAAGTTATGGAAAGAAGATCTGTATAGCATGGTTGCGCGGGATAGAAATCACCCTTGTGTCATAATGTGGAGTATCGGCAACGAAATCAAAGACAAAGAAACTGCTGAAGTGGTAGAGGTATGCAGGGAGTTGACAGGTTTTGTGAAGACGCTTGATACAACGCGGCCTGTTACGGCGGGAGTTAATTCTATTGTTGATGCAACGGATGATTTTCTGGCTCCTCTGGATGTTTGTGGTTATAATTACTGTTTAAACCGTTATGAATCGGATGCCAAACGTCACCCGGACCGCATTATCTATGCTTCGGAGTCCTACGCATCCCAGGCTTATGATTATTGGAAAGGAGTAGAAGATCATTCATGGGTGATCGGTGATTTTATCTGGACTGCTTTTGACTATATTGGTGAGGCAAGTATCGGTTGGTGTGGGTATCCGCTTGATAAACGTATTTTTCCTTGGAATCATGCCAATTGTGGTGATTTGAATCTTTCGGGCGAACGTCGTCCCCAGTCCTATTTGCGTGAAACGTTATGGAGTGATGCACCGGTATCCCATATTGTTGTGACGCCTCCTGTTCCTTCTTTCCCTCTGAATCCGGATAAGGCGGATTGGAGTGTATGGGATTTTCCGGATGTTGTGGATCATTGGAATTTCCCGGGATATGAGGGGAAAAAGATGACAGTATCTGTATACTCCAATTGTGAACAGGTTGAACTGTTCTTGAATGGGGAATCTTTAGGAAAACAAGAAAATACTGCCGATAAGAAAAATACGCTTGCCTGGGAAGTACCTTATGCCCATGGAATATTGAAAGCCGTAAGTTATAATAAAGGCGGTGAAGTGGGCACTGCAACGTTGGAAAGTGCTGGTAAGGTTGAAAAGATCAGATTATCTGCGGACAGAACGGAAATCGTAGCTGATGGTAATGATCTAAGCTATATCACATTAGAATTGGTAGATAGTAAAGGCATTAGAAATCAGTTGGCTGAAGAATTGGTAGAATTTTCTATAGCAGGAGATGCTACGATTGAAGGAGTAGGTAATGCCAACCCTATGAGCATAGAAAGTTTCGTTGCTAATAGCCGGAAGACGTGGCGCGGAAGTAACTTATTGGTTGTTCGTTCCGGGAAATCTTCAGGACGGATTATTGTAACAGCAAAGGTAAAGGCACTGCCGGTTGCGAGTATTACTATAACTCAGAAAAAATAGAGACTGCCTAAAAATCAAATTTAAAAGAAGTATGAAATTGAGAGCATTATTAAAACGATCTATATTTGTCATCATAAGCTCGTTGATTGTCACAGCATGCAGTCAGGGCACGGATTGTTCCGTACGAAAGATTAAATTTGATCAGGATTGGAAGTTCCATCTTGGCCAAATGGAAGATGCGACAAAAGAATCTTACGATGATTCGGAGTGGCGGGTATTAAATCTGCCACATGACTGGAGTGTAGAGCCTCTTCCCGGTTCGGATGGCTTATCGGTAGGCCCTTTCTCCAAAGAAAGTGCCGGAGGTTTTGCTACCGGACAAACCGTAGGTGGTGAAGGCTGGTATAGAAAATCATTTACTATTGACCGTAAAGATGCTCACAAACTTCATTCTTTTTATTTTGAAGGAGTCTATGCGCAGTCCGAAGTATGGGTGAACGGACAAAAAGTGAATTTCAATGCGTATGGATATTCGTCCTTCAAATGTGATATTACTTCATATTGTCATCCGGCAGGTGAAGTGAACACCATTGCGGTGAAGGTAACGAATGAGGGGAAAAATTCCCGTTGGTATGCCGGTTCAGGTATCTACCGGCATGTATGGTTCATAAAGACCGATTCTGTCCATTTGGATGAATGGGCGGTTGCCGTACGTACTGCAAAGATGGCTGGTGATGAGGCTACATTGGCTATAGAGGCGGATGTGCTTAATGAAAAGACGGAGAAGGCAGGAGTAAATATGATGGTTACGATTATTTCTCCTGATGGTGAAGAGGTAGGAATGAAAGAGCAGACAGTGAGTGTTGACGCGGCTGGTAAGCAGACAGTTGCTTTCTCTTTGCCGGTGAAACAGGCAAAGCTATGGTCGGTTGATACTCCGCATTTGTATGAAGCGAAAATTTTAATTCGTTCCGGGCATGAAGTGTTGGATCAAATATCTGTTCCTTTTGGCATCCGTACTATATCCTTCAGTGCGAAGGAAGGATTTAAGTTGAATAATTTGCCTCTGAAACTGAAAGGTGGCTGTGTACACCATGATAATGGTTTGTTGGGGGCGGCTTCGTTGGATAGGGCGGAGGCGCGTAAAATAGAATTGTTGAAGGCAAATGGATATAATGCAGTCAGATGTGCCCATAATCCTCCGGCAGAAGCTTTTCTCCGAGCTTGCGATGAACAAGGTATGTTGGTGATTGATGAGGCTTTTGATCATTGGCAAAAAGAAAAGAATTCTCAAGACTATCATCGTTTCTTCGATGAATGGAACGAAAAAGATATTTCGGCAATGGTGCTGAGAGACCGGAATCATCCGTCTGTCATCATGTGGAGTATCGGAAATGAAATTCAGGAACGTTCGGATGATGCCGGTATAGAGATTGCTGAAAGATTAAGGAATATAGTGAAGAAATTGGATCCTTCACGTCCGGTAACTGCTGCTATTAACGATTATTGGGATAATCCGCAGCTGAAGTGGAAGGAAGATGCTGCAAAAGCCATGCAACATCTGGATGTGGCAGGATACAATTATATGTGGTACGAATATGAAAATGATCATCAGAAAGATCCCTTACGTATCATATATGGTAGTGAGACTGTTGCACAGGAAGCGGCTGTAAACTGGAACCTGGTGGAAAAGCATCCGTATATCATTGGTGATTTTGTATGGACGGCCCTTGATTATCTGGGTGAAGCGGGAATAGGGCATACACTGGAACTGAGTAAAGGCGAGAAGAATCCACAGTTTATGGGTTGGCCCTGGTATAACGCCTGGTGTGGAGATATTGATATCTGTGGAGAGAAGAAACCACAGTCCTATTACCGGGATATTATCTGGAAGGAAAGGGAAATAACAATGGCTGTACAGCCTTTGCCGGCTGTCGGGAAAACAGAAGATGTGAGCTATTGGGGATGGAAGAACGAATCTCTTAGCTGGAACTGGAAAGGGCTGGAAGGCAAACCGGTAAAAGTAAATGTTTATAGTCGTGCACCTAAGGTAAGGCTCTATCTTAATAATGAATTGCTGGGTGAGCAAGAAGTTTCAAAGAAAGACTATACGGCTACGTTCATGGTCAACTATCAGTCGGGTGAATTGAAAGCAGTGGCTACCTATGACAGCAGTGAATCTTCATGCGCTATTTTAAGAACCACAGGTGCTCCGGTACAGATACGTTTAATCGCAGACCGCAAGGTGATTAAAGCGGATAGGGACGATCTGGCTTATGTTACTGTTGAATTGATTGATAAAGAAGGCAGGGTAGTACCTGATGCTGATATGAAAGTGACTTTAAGTGTTGTGGGGAATGGTATTATCAGGGGATCAGGAAATGCATGTCCTACAGATATGGAAAGTTTCCGCTCCTTATCACCTAAAACTTTTAAAGGTAAAGCAATGGCTATATTGCAACCGGATGGAAATGCGGGTGAGATAACCTTGAATGTTTCAGCAGAGGGGATGAAAGGAGCATCGATTACAATCAGAACGGTGGATCGGATGTCGGCTAAGCAAGAGGGAAAAGATATCGTGACTCCCGGCAGTATCTGGAAAGATATGGATGGAAATCCGATAAATGCACATGGAGGAGGTATTCTCTACCATGAAGGTACTTATTATTGGTATGGTGAATTTAAAGGTGATTCCACCTATCGCCTGGACTGGGTTAAAACCTGGGAGTGCTGGCGGGCTGAAGCCGGGGGGGTGGCTTGCTATTCATCCAAGAATCTGACAGACTGGAAATTTGAGGGTAAGGTTCTGCCTACGGTAGATGATGATCCGACTTCAGATCTTCACCCTTCGCAAGTGATAGAGCGTCCGAAGGTTATCTATAATGAGAAAACCGGTAAGTTTGTGATGTGGATGCATATTGAAAGCCCTGATTATGAAAAGGCACATGCCGGGGTAGCGGTCTGCGACTCACCGACAGGAACTTTCACTTATTTGGGATCTTTTAAACCGAATGGGGCAGATAGCCGTGATCAGACTATCTTCAAGGATGATGATGGAAAGGCTTATCATATCTGCTCGTCAGAATGGAACAGTACCTTATATATCAGTTTGCTGACTGATGATTATACAAAACCTTCAGGAACTTATGTCCGGAGATTTATCGGACAATCTCGGGAAGCTCCTGCGGTCTTTAAACGAAACGGTCATTATTATATGCTCTCATCCGGTTGCACCGGTTGGGATCCGAATAAAGCCAAATGGGCTGTATCCGATTCAATGATGGGAGTTTGGGAACTGAAAGATAACCCCTGTCTGGGGCGTGATGCCGATAAGACATTTTATGCCCAAAGTACCTACGTACTCCCCATTGAAGGGATGCAGGATCAATTTATCGCTATGTTTGACAGGTGGAATAAAACGGATTTAATAAATTCACGGTATGTCTGGTTGCCGATTGAGTTCGATGGAGACAGACCACTTATTCGCTGGGCGGATCAGTGGAGCACTCAGACAATGGAAGCGGTTTATTAACCTAATGATAGAATACAAATGAAAAAAATAGCCTGTTTATTTATCGGTTTTTGCCTGTTTACGAACTTATCAGCACAGAAAGTTTATAGGCTGGATGCTTCGGACGTCATGGAGACACCTTCGTGTGGTCATCTGAAGATGGGAAATCCGGGGCCTAAGGAGAAAGCAATAGAAGTTAATAGTCTATATATGACTATGGGAGGGAAGCCAATCTTACCCGTTATGGGAGAGTTGCATTTCTCGCGTATCCGTAAGGATTTGTGGGAAGACCGTATCTTGAAAATGAAAGCTTGCGGTATCAATATTATCTCTACTTATTTGTTTTGGAATCATCACGAAGAGATAGAAGGTCAGTTTGAGTGGGAGAATGAGAAGGATTTGCGCAGTTTTATTAAGTTATGCCGGAAGCATGGATTGTTTGTAGTTCCGAGACTGGGACCCTGGTCGCATGGAGAAGCGCGTAATGGTGGGACACCCGACTGGATCTTACAAAAAAAATATCTGAAAGACCGCTCAAATGATGTGGTTTATCAGAATTATGTAAAACGTTATTTTGCCCAAATAGCTAACCAGTTGAAAGGGCTTTACTATAAAGATGGCGGGAATATCATAGGCATCCAGTTGGAAAATGAATATTGGTATGGAAAGGAGGGTGAACCACATATCCAATGGCTGAAAGATACGGCTCTGGAAAATGGCATTGATGTCCCGATGTATACGGTTACGGGCTGGGGAGACGGTTCAGTTCCTCCTTTTGAGGTAATTCCTTTATGGGGAGGATATGCAGATGCTCCATGGGTGGAACATGTGGGAAAAGAATACCAGCCGGGAAACTTCTTGTTCGATTCGTTCCGTGATAATGAGAATATAGGTAACGATCAGATAAAGCGGCAAGATGTGTATATGACGTACGAAAAATATCCCTTCTTTACTTGTGAAATGGGAGTGGGTGTACAAAATACCTATCACAGGCGACTCAGCATCGATCCTTTAGACGGGTTGGGTATGATGATAGCCAAACTTGGTTCAGGATCTAACCTGCTGGGATATTATATTTTTGCCGGTGCCACTCAGTTTACGGGTAAACTATGGTCTACTGAGGAAGAGCAATTGAAAACTGGGTATTGGAGCCGCTTACCGGTGAAATCTTATGATTTTCAGGCTGCTATCCGCGAATCAGGAGAAATAGCGGAATCTTATAAGAAGGTGAAAAAACTGCATTACTTTGTCAATGAGTATGAAAAAGACCTGGCTCCCATGATGCCTGTTATCCCGAAGTGGGAAGAAGATGGGTTACAAGTAGCTGTACGCTCTAATAATGAAACCGGCTATATGTTTGGAATCAATTATTCCCGTTATCATCCGAAGAAGGTACAAAAGAGTGTGAAGTTTGAGGTGAAACTGAAAGATAAAACGCTTCGTTTCCCTCAGAAAGGTATTGAAATGCAGGATAGTACGGTCTTTATCTGGCCCTTGAATGTGGAACTTGGTGCTATGCGCCTGAATTATGCCACGGCACAATTGATGGGAAGTGTTGATAATTGCTATCTGTTTTTCCAGAACAGACAAATTCCAGTGGAGCTATCTTTTGATAAATCGACTGTGAAAGGAGTGGAGGTAAACCGGGCTAAGATAAAGGAAGAAAGTGATAGTTGGGTTGTTAGCGGACTTAATCCGGGAAAAGATTGTGTGCTTAAAATACAATTGCAGAATGGAGAAGAAAAGTATGTTGTCATTCTGACTGAAAAAGAGGCTGATAACTGTTGGTTATTGGAACAAGATGGGAAGAAAGTATGCTATATTTCTGATGCGGATTTATACAGTTCACTTGGAGATGTTTATATTTTCTCTACTGATAAGAAGGCTGCTTATTATAAGTTGAAAACGGGTATGAATCCGGGATTTGAACAGAAAGCGGTTATTTTCAATCAGCCGCAAATGGATATTCGTATTCAGTCTAAGGGCATCCTGGAAGAGGCTAAATGGTTGGAAACAGCAAACTTTCATGGGATTGAACCTTATCAGCAGCGTTATCGTCGTTTCTTCTTTAAGGAATTCAATCTGGATAATCCTTCAGAGATTAAGAAAGTCACTTTGTTTATGTATCCGGAGTCGAAATGTATACTCAATCTGAATGATACTTGGGTAAATCAGGAAGTAAAACCAAACCAGTTAAATGAAATAGACCTTACAGGATATGCCAGAAAAGGTGTGAATCTGTTGTTTGCAAGTTTTCCATTTGTTGAGGGGAAGAAGCAATTTGCTGCACGTGTCATTGTGGAATACTATAATTATGACAGGATTGAATTTAGTACCGACTCTTCCTGGTTGACGACGGACTATTATTCCAACCCTTCACTCACACGGGTGTTTCCGCAACCGGTGGCTCCGGTGGTAGTAGATAAACCGGGATATGCCGAAGGTATTGCTTATAATACATTCAAAGAGTGGAGGATACAAGTGCCGACAGATGCATTGGAGAATTTGAATAACATCTATATGCGTATCAACTATTCCGGTGATAAGGCGGAAATCTATAACGGATATATGCTTTCAGATGATGATTATAACAGTCATGCCACCTGGACAGTAGGTTTGAACCGACAGGAACATTCTGTAGAGGGGAAAGAGTTGACGCTTGTGATTTATAAACTGGATAAAGACGAGAAAATCTTTTTTGACTTACCGGCAAACGGAACTGATGAGCAGGCTGATGTGAAAAAGATTGAATTTGATTTTGAATGTTTACAAAAGATAGACTGATAAAATGAAACGATTCAATATTATCTTATTTCTTCTGGCTTTGGTCGTTTTGACAGTTGAGGCAAAGGATTTGCGGGTTGCCGGTATTTTCGGTAATAATATGGTGTTGCAGCAAAAGACGACCACACCGATATGGGGATGGGCGGATGCCGGGGCAATAGTCACAGTGACTTCATCATGGAACGACAAGAGTTATTCCGTTAAAGTTGGGAAAGATGGTACGTGGAGAATAATGCTGCATACACCGGAAGCAGGAGGTCCCTATATATTAACCATAACGGAAGATAAGACTATAACTTTCAGCGATGTATATATAGGTGAGGTTTGGTTGGCAAGTGGGCAATCAAATATGGCTATGCAGCTGAAAGAATGTTATGAATCTACCAAAGCTATTTTGGCTTCTCAAAAAAGTAATATTTGTTTTATAAATGTGCCTCCACTTGGCAGTTATAAACCGCTTCCGGATATAAAGGCGGATTGGGTGGTGGCAGCTCCGGAAAATGTAGGAGATTGTAGTGCGGTTGCATGGTATTTTGCTCATTTTATTCAGGAGAATCTTGGAGTTCCGGTTGGTATTATTAATGCCAGTTTTGGAGGTTCCATTGTTGAAACTTGGATGAGCCGTGAAACTTGTCAGACATTGGGTGATATTTCTGTTCCGGAAGTGAGCGATGGTACCACAGGGTGGGAGGCTAATATACCTACTACCATGTATAATGGAATGTTGAATCCTATTGTCGGTTATTGCATACAGGGGTGTATCTGGTATCAGGGAGAATCAAATGTGTATAATGTTTCTCAATATTCGAATCGGCTGGTTGCTATGGTAGCTGAATGGAGACGGAAGTGGGGAAGAAATTTCCCGTTTTATTTCACGCAAATAGCTCCTTTTGATTATGCTACATGGAATGTTCCAAGTGAGGTAGGTGAGCATGTAGGTGCTTATCTGCGTGATGAACAGAGAAAAAGCATGGATCGAATCGAGAATAGTGGGATGGCGGTCATTTTGGATGTAGGGGAAGTAGAGCAGATCCATCCGGTACGCAAAGAAAAAGTCGGCGAACGTTTAGGATTGATGGCATTAGCTGAAGTGTATAATATGAAGGGATTTGAATATAAGAGTCCGGTTTTTGAAAGGATGGAAGTCGATGATGATAAAGCTGTGATCTATTTTAAAGATTTATATTATGGACTAACGAGTTATGGAAAACCTCTGCATTTATTTGAAATAGCAGATGAGAGTAAGGTTTTTCATCCGGCGGAAGCGTATGTAGATGAAGAAAGAGATGTTGTAGTAGTGTCTTCTAAATATGTAAGGAAGCCGAAAGCTGTTAGATATGCCTTTAAAAATTATGTAGAACCGGAATTATTCAGCCTTAGTGGCCTTCCGGTATCTTCTTTCCGGACAGATAATTGGTAATAATAAACTTAAAAATAATATGTATATGAAAAATATAAAGACAATACTATGTGGAGGTTTGGTTGCAATGTTAGTTTCCTGCTCTCCACAGGTGACAACGACTAATTATTATTTTGATTCTGTAAATGGTGACGATGCTAATAACGGAACTTCTGTACGAACTCCTTTTAAGTCTTTGGCAAAGCTTCAGTCTTTAACTCTAAAAGGTGGAGACAGCATTTTGTTGAAATCCGGTGCTGTATTTACGGAGAAACTTTTGCTTTCCTGTTGTGGAGAGGAGAATAATCCTGTTGTATTGGGCAAATATGGAGGACTGGAAAAACCGCATATCAAAGGAAATGGAGTTGATACGGCCGCTGTTCATATATTGAATTCAGAGAATCTGGTGATACGTGATCTGGAGATTTCTAATAAAGGTGATGCCCCGAAAGCCGGTTTGCTGGGGCTATGGGTTGAATTGGATAAGTTTGGAGAATCACATAATATGGTCATTGATGACTTGTATGTGCATGATGTATATGGAAGTACGGTGATAGAGAAAGGTGGTGGCATTGGAATTTGTATTCAGAATGGCCGGGATAATGATAGTATTCTGAATAGATTTGTTGGAATGACTATTGAAAATTGCTATCTGAAAGATTGTCAAAGGGATGGAATTAAGTTTAAGGGATACTGGATCAGGAAACAATGGAAGCCTAATTTGGGAGTGGTCATCAGGAAGAATGTATTGGATGGAGTGCCGGGTGACGGTATTGTACTGGCTGGTTGTGATGGTGGGTTGATAGAATATAACGTGATGAAGAATTGCCCGAAAACGTTGCCCGAATCCGAAGCTTGCGATGGAATATGGCCTTGGTGTAGCGATAATACAGTGGTACAATTTAATGTAGTAAGTGATCACAAATCTATCATAGACGGGTATGCTTATGATTCGGACTGGGGATGTCGGAATTCGGTATTCCAGTATAATCTGAGTTATAATAATGATGGCGGCTTCATGTTGGTAATTGGTACGGATGGTTGGCCTGAAGACTGGTGTGTGAATGGCAATATTGAAACAAAAGTACGTTACAATGTCAGTATAAATGATGGACTACGCAATTACCTGACTAATGCAAGCCATAAAGATGCTTATTTTAGTCCTGCAATGCATTTCACCGGATATACTCAGAACACATTGGTAGAGAATAATCTGTTTTACCTGTTTCCTAAACCGGAGCCGCAGATAGACCGTACACTTTTCCATTTCACCAAGCATGATTCATCTTATGGGAAAGGAGATGTCTTCAAGAACAATTATATTTATGCTCCGGAGGTGACTGTAGCTGTAAAAGAAGAAAAGGCAGTGGGTAACCAATATTCCGGAAATGTATATGTCGGTAGTTTGAAAACCCCTGCCACCGGTTTTACAAAACAGGATGGAATTTTCAATAAATCACTTTGGTATAATGCGGAAGATAAGAATTGGGATATTCTTCTTGATTTCTTGAAGGATAAAACTGTACCTGTCAATGGTGAAGAACTGAAAGTACTTGATATCATCGGGGCGAATTAAAATAGAATCTTAAATCATTAAAATACTTTAGATATGAATTTATTCAGATTATGTGTAGCAAATCTAGTGGCATTATTCTGGGTGGTGATTCCTACTGCCATGGGTGCCAATATTATACCTCAGCCTTCTTATATACAAGAGAAGCAAGGTACGTTCGATTTAGCTCATAACAATAATATTCTTTATGTCGGTAAACAGCCGGAAGTAAATCAGATAATTGATAACTTTATGGAGCAGATGTTGGGAGACTATGGTTTGAGTTTGCAAACAAATAAGTCTAAAAAGGCCGGCATATTACTGCAAGATAAAAAGTCCCTGGGTGAAGAAGCGTATGAACTTTCTGTTGCTGCCAATAAAGTGGTAATTAAGGCATCTACACCTGCCGGCTTTTTTTATGCTCTCCGCACTGTTAACCAGTTGATTCTGGCGGATGAAAATCATACTTCACTTCCTTGTATCCTTGTGAAAGATGCACCTCGTTTTTCTTACCGGGGATTCTTGATTGATGCGGGACGCTATTATTTACCTTTGAAAGATGTGAAAAAGGCTATTGATCTGGCAGCTAATTATAAGTTGAATCGTTTTCACTGGCATCTGACTGATGATCAGGGATGGCGGTTAGAGATAAAAAAATATCCGCGTCTTACTGAAAAAGGCTCTGTACGCTCTAATTCGGCTATTGGCACTTGGGATCAATATTATCCTCGTCATTATGATGGAAAAGAACATTCAGGCTACTATACACAAGATGAAATTCGTGATATTGTGAGATATGCAGCTGACAGGCAAATTACGATTGTTCCTGAGATTGAAATGCCGGGGCATGTCTTGGCGGCTTTGAGTGCTTATCCGGAATATGCATGCAGTTTTCATTCTTCACTTGATTTGATGGCAGGAGCTGGCATTTCTGACCAGGTGTATTGTCCCAAACCTCAGACATTCCGGTTTATAAAGGATATCCTTACAGAAGTTGCAAACTTGTTTCCCGGAGAATATATTCATATTGGCGGTGATGAATGCCCTAAAACATCTTGGGAACAATGTGAGGATTGTCAGGCTTTGATAAGGAAAGAAAATCTGAAAGACGAGTTTGAACTTCATGCTTATTTTATTCAGCAGGTTGAGAAGATTGCGGAAGGTCTTGGACGAAAGCTAATTGGTTGGGATGAGGTGTTGGAAGGGGGACTTCCTCTGAAAGCTACGGTAATGTCGTGGAGAGGGGAAGCAGGAGGCATAAAGGCAGCTCAATTGGGTAATAATGTGATTATGACCCCTAATACTTATTGTTATCTGGATTATTATCAGGAGAATCCGGAATTTGCTCCTTTAGCTATCGGTGGATTTATATCATTGGAACAGGTATATGATTACGAACCTATTCCGGAGGCACTTACTGCGGAAGAAGCTAAGCATATAATGGGGATTCAGGGAAATATATGGGGAGAATATGTCGCTACTATTGAGAAATTTGAATATATGGCATTTCCCCGCCTGCTTGCCATTGCAGAAGTAGCTTGGAGCCAGCCTGAGAATAAAAACCGGGAACTGTTTATTTCTCGTCTGAAGAAAGAGTTTTCTTTTTTCCGGAAAAGGAATGTCAATACATGCCGTGAATATTTCAGACCTCGTATTCAGGGAGGTTGGGATAGTGAGAAAGGAATGTATGCGGTTACACTTGAGACTATATGCCCTGATGTTGATATTCGCTACACATTGGATGGTTCGGAACCTACGGTAGAATCGGATATCTATAAAGGTCCGGTTTATTTGACTGAGAATACTTGTGTGAAGGCTGTGGTGACAGACAAAGATAATCAGATATTGGAAGCTCCGACGGTTAAGAACTTTCTGGTGAATAAAGCAACGGGATGTACCTATACACTTTCGACCGATGCCTGGAGTTTAGATTGGTATCCGGTAAAGCCTACTCTGTTTACGGATGGTGTGCAAGGTTTTACTCCTTCAAATTACGAGTGGGCTGCTATCGCTTCCGGCGTAGAGATTGTGATTGATCTGAAAAAGAATACGACAGTATCCGGAGTTCGCTTCGGTACTATGGTTGCTCCTATAAACAGTACACTTCCGGCTAAGTCTATGATATGCTATCTTTCAAAAGATGGTAAGGAATTCCAGCAGATAGGAGAAAGCACCTTCTCATATCCTGTATACAAAGGAGAGAAAGAGATCTATCATAATTATGTGAAGACGGACAAGAAAGACGGACGATACTTGAAGCTTGTGATAAACGGGCAAACTGAGTTACCCGAAGGTTACCCTTATCCGAATGCTTTGCCTTCGATTGCATTAGATGAAATAGAAGTTTTCTAATAAGAAGTGTGGTTATGAATAAATTGTTATTTTTGTCTATACTGCTATTGACTTGTGTAACAGGTTGGGCTAACGGTATACGAAATTTTTATGTGGATTCTTTTAGCGATAGTCAAGTTGCTGATGGTAGTATGGAATCTCCATTTAAAAGTCTGGATGCTTTGAAAGGTATTAAATTTTTGCCGGGTGATTGTATTCATCTGGCAGGGAATCAGATATTGACCGGAACTATTCATGTTAAGGGGGTAAAGGCGACGTCTGAGAATCCGCTTACTATCACTTCATACGGGACGGGAGTTTCACATATTTATTCTGCCCATAGTTCTGCCATTGTAATAGATGCCTGTGAGAATATTCATGTAAAGAATGTAGTGGTGAAAGGTTCGGGGCGTAAAAAGGGCAATACGGGGACAGGCATAGAGGTGATTAATTCGAGGTTTATAGAGGTTGATAGAGTGGAAGCTTCCGGGTATCAAATGAATGGCATTGGGATAACTGGTGGAGGCGATGTGCGCATAACTCATTCGTACGTACATGATAATGGTTATAACGGTATTGAAGTGACAGGTAAATGGGGAACAAAATCTGTACATAATATTTATATAGGCCATTGTGTGGCCGAAAATAATGCCGGAAATCCAGCTATTCTGGACAATCATAGCGGAAGTGGGATATTGGTAGGCCATGTAACCAATGCAACAATAGAGTATTGTGAGGCTATGGGGAATGGGTGGGATATGCCGAGGCCCGGGAATGGACCGGTTGGAATCTGGGGATACGAATCAGATCGTTTGACTATTCAATATTGTTTCTCGCATGACAACAAGACTTCTCCGGAAGGATTAGACGGAGGTGGATTTGATTTTGATGGAGGAATCACGAATTCATTAATGCAGTATAATCTTGCAATGAATAATGAGGGAGCCGGTTATGGCTTGTTTCAGTTTGGCGGTGCAACGGAATGGAATAATAATATAGTACGTTATAATGTGAGTATTAATGACGGGATTAAGAATTCTCATGCGGGTATCTATGTTTGGTGTGATCCGTATAATAAAGATGTTCCTTTATGTGAAACTAAGGTACACGATAATCTAATTATCAGTAATCAGGGGTATTCTATCTCTTTTAACACCGGATTTTCTTCGGGACTGGAATTTGCGAACAATACATTTATTCTGACTAATGGAGGAGTAGAACATTTGCATGGAGATGAAACGAAAGAAATGGCGATTTATAAAGGTAATCGATTTTGGTCTGAAACAGCCGGACAAAAAGGAGAACGACAGCCTCGGGTACCTCAGGATGCAACAGCAAACTATGAGGCGGTTGGATATAATCTTCCTGTAAGTGTAGATATACTTCGGCTGAAAGAAATTATAACTGATATGATACCCCTAAAAAAATGAGGGCTATGTATAAAAGAAGTCTTTTCTGGTGGACACTGCTTAGTTTTATAAGTGGTTATTGTTACCGGGCAAATGCACAGTCTGCATATCAGATTAATTTGGATATACCGGATAAAATAATAGAAACTGGTTATTTGGATTTGGGTGGAGTGGCTCCTGACGGAGGTTCTATATCTGTAAATAGTTATTATATGGAATTGAATGAGTCTCCTTTTATCCCTATTATGGGAGAGATACATTATACCCGTATTCCAAATGAACAATGGGAAGAACAGATACTGAAGGTTAAGTCGGGAGGAGTGAATGTTATTTGCACTTATGTTTTCTGGAATATTCACGAGGAAACAGAAGGTGTTTTTGATTGGGACGGTGATAAGGATCTTCGGAAATTTATCTCTCTTTGTCAGAAGCATAATATGAAAACGCTTGTTCGTATAGGACCTTTCTGTCACGGAGAAATCAGAAATGGGGGTATACCGGATTGGCTTTATGGGCGTCCGTTCTTGATTCGTACCAATGACCGGGAGTATCTGAAATATGTAGATCGGCTTTATGCTGAAATTGCTTCTCAACTGGAGGGATTTTTCTATAAAGATGGTGGTTGTATTATTGGTATTCAGTTGGAAAATGAGTTGCAGCACTCTGCTGCTCCTTGGGCCATTCGCTATCCTGATCAGCCAATTGACTATACTGTTGCTGATTATGATGTGCAAAATACCAAATTTGGTGTATCGGTACAAGAACAGGATATCCAGAGTCCTGAAGCCGGTAATCAGCACATGAAAACGTTGAAAGAAATAGCACTGTCTCATGGGATGGAAGTTCCGTTGTATACGGCTACAGGGTGGGGCAATGCTGCGATCATTCCTCAGGAAGTTATTCCTGTAACGGCGGCTTATACTTATCCGACATGGGCGGATATAGGTATGTCTCCATTCTATTTATTCAGGGATATTCACACTACTCCCGATTATTCTCCGGTACGATATGAAGGATACCGATATCCTTCTTTTTGTGCAGAAATGGGAGTCGGTATTCAGATGACTTATGGCAGAAGGCCACGCATTCCGGCCGAAGCAGGTGAAGGATTAATGGTACGTTCGTTAGGAAGTGGCGCCAATGGCATAGGCTATTATATGTATCATGGCGGAATTACTCCTCAGGGAAAAAGGGGTTTCTTTAGTGATGAACCTTCAGGGGTGCCAAAGATGTCTTATGATTTTCAAGCTCCTATCGGAGAATTCGGACATACGCGCGCTTCTTATCATTCATTACGCATTATTCATCATTTTGTAAATGATTTCGGTCATTTGTTGGCACCTATGGGAGTGGTGTTGCCGGAATACAGTGATACGATTACTCCTTCAAATACTCATACCCTTCGATATGCAGTGCGTAAAAAAGAAAATGCTGGATTTGTTTTTATTACGAACTTCCAGGATCATTGTAAACGAGAAGATCTGAGAGATATCAGTCTTACTTTGAAACTGGCTAGTGAAACGGTTCGTTTTCCACAGGATGGAACCGTAACGGTAGTGAAGAATGCCAATATAATTCTTCCTTTTAATATGGATTTAGATGGTATCTTATTGAAGTCGGCTACCTTGCAACCGCTGGCAAGAATTACTTCCGGAGGAAAGAAACATTATTTCTTTTTTGCACCCGAAGGAATGAAGCCGGAGTATATATTCGCAGAGAATACGGTGAAAGGAGGGACTAAAAAGTTGATTCCAGTGCCTGGACTTAACAGTACGGTAAGACTAAAATCTATAGCAGGAAAAGAGATTCTTATTACAACTTTAACTCGGGAGCAAGCCTTAGCGGCTTGTAAAGTGACGGTGGGAAAGGAGGAGAAATTACTGATAACTTCCGCAGATGTGCTGCAAGAAGATGCTAAAGTACGGATTCAATCTACGGATACTATATTAAAGGCTGTTGCTTTTCCTACGGTTCGTTTTATAACTGAAACTTCTGCGAAGATCAATAAAAAGAAGTATTACAGTGAGATATCATTTACCAAGGAAGGGGTACACATTTCTCCCGAAGTCTATATGGCGAGTGAGAGGCGTTTTCAGGTTCATTTGCCGGAAGGTGCTTTCAGAGATGTGAGTGATCTTATTCTTTCTATTGATTATATTGGAGATACAGGTGCTGCATTTATTAATGGAGAGATGGTAGCGGATAATTTTTATCATGGAAGCCCGTGGCGGATAGGGTTGAAGCGATATGCTGAGGCTATTCAGAACGATGGTATTTATTTTTATTTGCAACAATTGTTTGCTGATGCTACTTACCTGCAAGATTTACCTGAAGGGCTTAGGCTGGATTTCTCAAAAGGAGGGGTATGCCAACTGAATAAGATACAGGTTATCCCTGAATATTATGCAACTTTTACTATTGGAGATTAAAAAGAATAAAAAATGAAACAAATCGATTTTTACCTGAAGTTTGTAATTCTAATATTGGGTGTGAACGCCTCTTCTATTGTCTGTTTAGCTCAAGAGGCATTTCCCGTGACCTGCAAGGAATATAATGAAATAATTCTGACTCATGTGCTAACTCCTGCAGGGCCTGTTCCGACTGCTATGGATGCTGACGGGATTTATCCGTATATTAGTTATAGTGAGACTTCCAATCGGCCGATTCCTAAAACTTATCGAATGATTTCACTTGAAAATGAATTTGTTAAAGTTGTAATTTGTCCGGACTTATGTGGTAAGGTGATGTCGATGATACATAAAGGGAGCGGTAAAGAGGTTTTGTATAATCCACATCTCGTACGTCACACACGTATTCTGCCACGTTTCTATTTTGTGGCCGGCGGTATAGAAGTAAGCTTCCCTATTTCACATACCCCTACTCAGAATGAGGCGGTTTGTTATAAGATAGACCGGACCGCTGACCGGATTTATGTTACTTGTGGTGAGCGGGAGATGCGTTACGGCATGCAGTTCTCTGTTGAATATTCTTTGGGAATAGGAGATCACTTTCTGACACAACGTGTCAGAATGCATAATCCGGGTACAAATGCCTATCCTTGGATGTCGTGGACAAATGCTGCTATTCCTTGCATGCCTGATACTGAATATAGCTTTCCGCAAGGAGAAGTATTGGTACATGCTTCTGCATTAGATACAATAAACTGGAAAAAAAAGGGACCTAAAAAAGAAAAAGATATATCAGAAATGACCGGATATTTCTGGAAGACGAAAGATGTAAACGCTTTTGGTGCTTATACTCCTTCATTGGGATATGGGCTTTATCATATTGCAGAGGAACAAAGTGCACCGGGAATAAAATTATGGAGTTATGGAGTGAAAGAAGATAAAGAGTGGTCATTGCTCAGTACAAATAATAGGCAGACTTATGCAGAGCTGCAAGGAGGACCTATCAGCGACCAGTCTATAAAGCTGGAATTGCAGCCGGGTGAATATAGGGAGCATACTGAGTTCTGGATACCTGCTGATAAACGAATGGACATTTATAAACTTTCTGTGCCGGAAGTTGCATTGCGTCCAATAGAAGAACTGCCGTTATTCGGTTGGGCAAGAGAGAGTGAGATTGCTCCTTGGATTGCATTGCTTAATGCTTTTGAGTATGGAACGAATATTCCTCAAATAGATCCGACTATCACTTTTTGGGCACCTTCCGGGATGGAAAATCTTGATGATGCTTTTCAATGGGCTATTATAAAATGCAATAAAGATCAGCAAGATTATTGGAAGTATTATTACGGTGCATGGTTGGCCGGGCGTGAAAGGAGTAAAGAGGCTATTGCTTGTTTAAGTAGTGTAAAATTGGGGTTGGCACAGGCTTTATTGGCAAGATTGTATGAAGTAAATAAAGAATATACCAAAGCGGAAGCAGCTTATGGTGCCATAAGCGAAGAATGGGTGGCATTGCATCCGCAGGTGGTTGTGGCTCGTGATAAATTGTTGCGTCAGTTGGGGAGTAGGACTCTTGCTAAACGCGAGGAATGGCTGAGTAAAGTTGATGCGTCTGCAGATGAATGGATTGCCGAAAGGCGGGTACAACTGCTTATTGATAAAAAACAATATAAGGCTGCTAAAGATTTGTTGTTGTCTATTAAATTTCAGAAAGTACATCAAACTTATAATCGTACGGATATGTGGCATCAAATATGCAAGGCTTTAGGAGAGTCTTCATATATAACTCCGGATAATTTAGGTGAAGACCGCTTAGCGCGTTTTGGAGCATATCGGGAATTTGAATAATCAATTCTATAAATTAAGCTATAAAACCATGAAAAAGAATTTACTGATAACAGTAACTTTAGTTCTGTCTTTATTTACTTCTTGTGCCCATAAAATGGGTGATGCGATAGCTATTACAGTATATACGGATAGTATTGTCAGTGATATCTCAAATCATCCGGTAGGAATTAATCTGAATTTTATAATGGATGGCGGGCGTTTTCCCAAGGCAAAGAAGAATGTAACAGAAGCAGTAAAAGAATTAGGAACAAAATATCTACGATATCCGGGAGGTGAGAAGTCGGATTTATATCTTTTCAGCATACCGCCTTATGAAGAATCACATACTTCATTGGCGAGAACAATTGGTTTGGATGATTATCCCGGAGTTTTTAAAGATGGAGAGTTTGTTTATGACCCTTTGGATTTCGATGAATTCATGAAAGTTTGTCGGGATGTTGGCGCTGAACCTGTATTGGTTGTTGCTGCTGATAATTATTTGCGTAAACCTGAAAAAGGAGAAAGAGTCTCCGGTCGGGAGGCATTAATTAAACATGCTGCTGAATGGGTGAGGTATGCCAACATTAAGAAAAAGTACAATGTGCGTTATTGGATGATAGGTAATGAGAGTTGGAATAAGAATAATGAGAACTCCACTGTTGATATCTATGCTCAGGATGTTATTGACTTTTCAAAAGCCATGAAGGCAGTAGATCCCTCTATCTTAGTTATTCCAAATGGCGATAATGATGAATTCTTTAAAGCGGTTATAACCAAGGCTGGGGACTATATTGATCGTTTATGCGTGAGTAACTATGGCATTTTTAATTTTAATGCCGGATATGAAAGCTATAAAGATACTGCTCGTTGTCTGATATGGCCTGCGCAAACAGCACTCAATGCTATGAATAAGTACGCCACACCGGAACAACTCAGTAAGTGGAAATTGATAGTTGCTGAATATGGAACAATTGATTGGGCCGGACTTTGGCATGGAACTAATGATATGGGGCATGCTATTGTGAATTTTGATATGACCGGTCAATTACTGTTAGAACCTCAGATAGAGTTTTCTTGTTTCTGGAATACCCGTTGGCTGAATAATGAAGAACAGCCTCAGACAGATCACGACGCTATTGATTCAAATGGGAATATCAATCCTACAGGGTATTCATTGCTGATTTGGAATAAGTTTATGGGCGATAAAATGATAAAGTCCGAATCAAAAGGGTATATTATATCTTATGCGAGTTATTCTCCACAAAAGGATCAATTGTTTGTGTACCTTATTAATAAAGGCGACAGGGAAGAGAGTGTGAATATTGTTATTCCCGGTAAGGGTGATGCTAAAGTAGTTCAATGCTGGGAATATTTCGGTAAGGATGATAAGGATTTGGCTCCTGTGTGGCAACAAAGAGATGTGAAAGATAAAGATATAACTTTGAAGAAGTATTCAATAACAGTTATAGAATATAAATTGACGGAGGGATAATAGTACTTGAATTGATACATTGTAGTATAAGGGACGCTTATCAGGAATACTGATAGGCGACCCTTATGTGTTATTTAGACAAACTGATTATGAGGCGTATTTAGGTGGTAATTTCTCCTGCCATCGGAGTACGCATTCTTTTTCGTACCTCATCAGGCGTATAACCGTGGCCCAGTAGAAACATCAGTTTAGTAACGGCAGACTCCGTTGTACTATCATATCCGCAAACTACTCCCGCCTGCATTAATTGATAGCCCGTTTCATAACGTTCCATTTCTACGGTTCCGGCACTACACTGGGTGACGTTGACGATGACTATCCCTTGCTCGCAAGCATTCCGCAAACGGCGTATGAACCACTCCTTGCGGGGAGCATTTCCCGAACCGTAAGTTTCGAGCACGACAGCTTTCAATCCCTCAATGCTCAATATACTTGATACTACATTCTCCTGAATACCCGGAAAGAGTTTTAGGACAGCAACATTGGTATCTAAAAGATAATGTGGCTTCAGTTCCCGTTCAACTTCCTTAAAGCGGATTTGCACATTATTATATTTAATATGAATACCTGCTTCTGCCAATACGGGATAGTTGAATGAACGGAATGCATTGAAGTTCTCTGCATTCATCTTGATGGTACGATTGCCGCGCATCAGGTGATTCTCAAAAAAGATGCAGACTTCGGGTACAAGCGGATTGCCTTTTGCATCACGTGCACTGGCTATTTCAAGACTGGTAAGAAGGTTTTCTTTTCCGTCCGTGCGGAGTACTCCGATAGGGAGTTGTGAGCCGGTGAGGATGACAGGTTTGCTCAACCCTTCTAACATAAAGCTAAGGGCAGATGCGGTATATGCCATCGTATCCGTGCCGTGCAGAATTACAAAACCTGTGTATCTATCGTAATGGTCACTAATGATATGTACCAGTTTGCGCCAAGCTTCCGGGTCCATATCCGAAGAGTCCATCGGAGGATCGAACTGGTAAGTATCGATATGGAATGTGAAATTTTGCAGTTCCGGTACGTGCTTTTTCAGCTGCTCGAGATTGAAATTCTCTAAAGCACCCGTTTCGGGGTTTTCTATCATTCCGATGGTTCCACCGGTATAGATTAGCAAAATGGAAGTTATATTTGGACTCATATGCATTCTCTTACGATAATTTAGTGCAAATATAATGATATATCTTGGATTTAATATCAAAATGTTATGAAACTGTGCCGCTGATAGTGGAATATTGTATGGTTATGTGTGAAAATGACACTTCGCTCTTTTGCATATTTCTGCCTCTTTTGAGGCCTTTCTATATTTTTATTACAAAAAAACCACAAAATGTGATAGATTGAATGTTTTTATTATTACTTTTGCGACACTTATCAATAATGAAAGAAACAGAGAGTATGAACAAGTACTATCAACATACAGTCACATCCATGTGCATGACCATGACCCTTAGGGGTTAATGGATAGTATTTGTGTTTCTACGTGTTACACTATTTTTCAGCAGTTTTTCTTATTTAATTCAAGTCAATACAGGTATATACGTCCTGTTTCCGACACATTGTATCAACCTTATCAATAGTAATAAAGGATATGAAAGTAATAAAATTCGGCGGAACGTCCGTAGGTTCCGCGAACAGTATTTTGAGCGTAAAGAGAATTGTAGAAGCAGTAGAAGAACCGGTAATTGTGGTGGTTTCCGCGCTGGGGGGCATCACAGACAAGCTGATAAACACGTCGAAAATGGCGGCTGCTGGTGATGCTGCTTACGAAAATGAGTTTCGCGAAATTGTTTACCGCCATGTGGAAATGATTAAAGAAGTGATTCCTGCTGGTGAGGGGCAAGTGGAACTGCAACGCCAGATCGGTGAATTGCTCAATGAACTGAAAGATATTTTCCAGGGTATTTATCTGATAAAGGACCTTTCGCAAAAGACCTCCGATACGATTGTCAGCTATGGCGAGCGTTTATCATCTATTATCGTTGCAGAGTTGACAGGAGCCGAATGGTTTGATTCACGCAAGTTCATCAAAACTGAAAAGAAGCACTCCAAGTATGTATTGGATACCGAGTTGACGAATGAATTGATTCGTGAAACATTCAGCACTTTGCCGAAGCGTGCGTTGGTTCCGGGTTTCATCTCTACTGATAAGGTGACGGGAGATGTTACGAACCTGGGTCGTGGTGGTTCCGATTATACAGCTTCGGTTATTGCGGCGGCATTGGATGCCGACCAATTGGAAATCTGGACGGATGTGGATGGTTTCATGACTGCAGATCCGCGTGTGATTTCTACCGCTTATACCATTAACGAACTGAGTTATGTAGAGGCAACGGAGCTTTGTAACTTCGGTGCCAAGGTAGTATATCCGCCGACTATTTATCCGGTTTGCCACAAGAATATTCCTATTTTAATAAAGAATACATTCAATCCCGAAGGAACGGGAACGATTATCAGACAGGAAGTATCCGATCCGCGTACGAAAGCGATTAAGGGTATTTCTTCTATCAATGATACCAGTCTGATTACTGTGCAGGGTTTGGGTATGGTAGGTGTGATTGGTGTGAACTACCGCATCTTTAAGGCACTGGCAAAGAATGGTATCAGTGTGTTCCTTGTATCTCAGGCATCTTCGGAGAATTCTACCTCTATCGGTGTGCGTAATGCGGATGCCGATCTGGCATGTGAAGTGCTGAACGAGGAGTTTGCCAAAGAGATTGAAATGGGTGAGATTTCTCCGATACAGGCGGAGAAGAACCTGGCTACGGTAGCTATTGTAGGTGAAAATATGAAGCATACGCCGGGTATTGCCGGAAAGCTGTTCGGTACGTTGGGACGTAACGGTATCAATGTGATAGCTTGTGCTCAGGGTGCTTCGGAAACAAATATCTCATTTGTTGTGGATTCCAAATCATTGCGTAAATCATTGAACGTTATCCACGATTCATTCTTCCTGTCGGAATACCAGGTGCTGAACCTCTTTATTTGCGGTATCGGTACGGTAGGCGGTAGCCTGGTGGAACAAATCCGTTGCCAACAGCAGAAGTTGATGATGGAGAATGGATTGAAGCTACATATTGTGGGTATCGCTGATGCCGACCGGGCTATGTTTAGCCGTGAAGGCTTCGATCTGACAGATTTCCGTGTAGAACTGGCAGAGAAGGGCAAACCGAGCACGCTGGAAACTTTACGTGACGAGATTATCGGCATGAATATCTTCAACTCGGTATTTGTAGACTGTACGGCAAGTGCGGCAGTTGCTTCCTTGTACAAAGACTTGTTGTTACACAACGTTTCTGTAGTGGCTGCCAATAAGATTGCCGCTTCTTCGGAATATGAGAATTACCGTGAACTGAAACAGATTGCCCGTCAGCGTGGTGTGAAGTATCTTTTTGAAACGAATGTGGGTGCGGGACTTCCGATTATCAATACGATCAATGACCTTATCCATAGCGGTGACAAGATATTGAAGATTGAAGCTGTACTGAGTGGTACACTGAATTATATCTTTAATAAGATCAGTGCGGATATTCCTTTCAGTAAGACCATTAAGATGGCGCAGGAAGAGCGTTACTCCGAACCGGACCCGCGTATCGACCTGAGTGGCAAGGACGTTATCCGTAAACTGGTGATCCTGGCACGTGAAGCCGGTTACAGACTGGAACAGTCAGATGTAGAAAAGAACCTGTTCGTACCCGATGATTTCTTTGAAGGTTCACTGGATGATTTCTGGAAGAAAGTACCGAGCCTGGATGCGGACTTCGAAGCCCGTCGCAAGGTACTGGAAGCAGAGAACAAGCACTGGCGTTTTGTTGCTAAACTGGAGAATGGCAAAGCATCAGTCGGTCTGCAGGAAGTGGGTGTAAATCATCCGTTCTATGGTTTGGAAGGTAGTAACAATATTATTCTGCTGACTACAGAACGTTATAAAGAATATCCGATGATGATACAAGGATACGGTGCCGGTGCCGGAGTAACGGCGGCAGGTGTATTTGCGGATATCATGAGTATTGCAAATGTTTAATAAAATGAAACATATAATCATATTAGGCGATGGAATGGCGGATTGGCCTGTGGAGTCATTGGGCGGTAAGACGCTGATGCAATATGCCAAGACGCCTTATATGGATAAACTGGCGAGCATGGGACGTACGGGACGGTTGAAAACTGTTGCCGATGGTTTCCATCCCGGTAGTGAGGTAGCGAATATGTCCGTTCTGGGCTATGACCTGCCGAAAGTTTATGAAGGACGAGGACCTCTGGAAGCTGCCAGCATCGGTGTAGATCTGAAACCGGGCGAGATGGCAATGCGTTGTAACATCATTTGCATTGAAGGCGATCATATTAAAAACCATTCTGCCGGACACATCACAACGGAAGAAGCCGATGTATTGGTGAAGTACTTGCAGGAACATCTGGGCAATGAGCGGGTGTGTTTCTATACAGGCGTGCAATATCGTCATTTATTGGTGATCAAAGGCGGAGATAAACGTATTGATTGTACGCCACCGCATGATGTGCCGTTGAAACCTTTCCGCCCGTTACTGGTGAAACCTATGCCGGGTACGGAGAATATAACAGTTCCCGAAGGCGGTGCAGAACTGACTCCGCAACAAACCGCTGATTTGATTAATGATCTTATCCTGCGTTCGCAGGAGCTTTTGGAAAATCATCCGTTGAATCAGAAGCGGATGGCGGAAGGGAAAGACCCGGCTAACAGTATTTGGCCTTGGAGTCCCGGCTATCGTCCTAAAATGGAACGTTTGTCTGATAAGTTCCCACAAGTGAAACGGGGGGCAGTGATTTCTGCTGTAGACTTGATCAATGGTATCGGATATTATGCGGACTTGCGTCGCCTGACAGTGGAAGGTGCAACGGGCTTGTATGATACCAATTATGAAAATAAAGTAGCTGCTGCACTGGAAGCCCTGAAGACGGATGATTTCGTCTATCTGCATATTGAAGCCAGCGATGAGGCCGGACATGAAGGGAATGTGGATTTAAAACTTCTGACGATCGAGAATCTGGATAGCCGTGCTGTAGGTCCTATATATGAAGCCGTGAAAGATTGGGAGGAACCGGTAGCTATTGCCGTATTGCCCGATCATCCTACTCCATGTGAGCTCCGTACACATACCAATGAACCGATCCCTTTCTTCATCTGGTATCCGGGTATCGAACCGGATAGTGTACAGACCTTTGATGAAGCGTCTGTTTGCGAAGGTAGTTACGGATTATTGAAGGAAGATGAGTTTATTAATGAATTTATGAAAAGCTGATTATGAAATATTACAGTACCAACAAACAAGCCCCCGATGCCAGCCTGGAAGAAGCCGTAGTGAAGGGACTTGCTGCCGACAAAGGACTTTTCATGCCATATAGCATTAAACCTTTGCCACAAGATTTTTATGATAGTATTGATACTCTTTCTTTTCAGGAGATTGCCTATCGCGTAGCCGATGCTTTCTTTGGAGAAGATGTACCTGCCGAAACATTGAAACAAATCGTTTACGATACATTGAATTTTGATGTTCCTTTGGTGAAGGTGACGGAAGATATTTATTCACTCGAACTTTTCCATGGCCCGACGCTTGCTTTCAAAGATGTGGGTGGACGTTTCATGGCCCGTCTTTTAGGATATTTCATCAGAAAAGAAGGTAAGAAACAAGTCAATGTGTTGGTTGCTACCTCTGGTGATACGGGAAGTGCGGTAGCTAATGGTTTCCTCGGTGTGGAGGGTATTCATGTATATGTGCTTTATCCCAAAGGGAAAGTCAGCGAAATACAGGAGAAACAATTTACGACTCTCGGACAGAATATCACAGCCCTTGAGATAGACGGTACATTCGATGATTGCCAGGCGTTGGTGAAGTCTGCTTTTATGGATAAGGAACTGAATGAGCATCTGCAACTTACCAGTGCCAATTCCATTAATGTAGCACGCTTCTTACCGCAGACTTTCTATTACTTCTATGCTTATGCTCAACTGAAGAAGATAGGCAAGGCGAACGATGCCGTTATCTGTGTTCCGAGCGGTAATTTTGGAAATATCACTGCCGGATTGTTTGGTAAACGTATGGGATTGCCTGTGAAGCGTTTCATTGCTGCCAATAACCGTAACGATATCTTCTATCAATATTTGCAAACCGGAGTTTATACTCCACGTCCTTCTATCGCTACCATTGCCAATGCTATGGATGTGGGCGATCCGAGTAACTTTGCGCGTGTGCTCGATCTTTATGGAGGTAGTCATGCAGCCATTTCTACTGAAATCAGTGGTACTACTTATACCAATGAACAGATTGCCGAAACGATGCGTGAAACGTGGAAGGAATGTCATTACCTGCTTGATCCACATGGAGCCTGTGGTTTCCGTGCTCTGAAAGAAGGATTGAAATCCGGTGAAATTGGTGTCTTCCTGGAGACGGCGCATCCGGCAAAATTCCTCGAAACCGTGGAAGGTATTATCGGCGAAACCGTAGAGATTCCTGCGAAACTGAAAGCTTTTATGCAAGGTGAAAAGCAAAGTCTGTCGATGACAAAGGAATTTGCTGATTTTAAAAGTTATCTATTGTCGCTATAAGAAGCGGAATTTCTTTAAGCGGAAAGAAATAAAGACCCGAAAGCTTGACTTTGGTGTTTCAATATAGTATATTTGTAACCGTAATTTTAACTCAGATTCAAGTTTAAATTAGCATAAGAGGAGGGGCATTGCTTCTCCTCTCTTTTTTTATCCCATCTGAAATGCCACATTTGATCTTCCCGAATGCCACATCTTAATGACTAAAGTGCCACACTCTAACGGGCAATTAGTGTGGTATTTACCCGATTGAAGTGTGGCATTTGCCTCATTCAACTGTGGGAAACACACCATTTACTTGTGGCAAAGGCATCATCTGTTTGCATGAAATACATGATGCGTTTGGGAGATTCAGACCATCTGTTTCAGAGATATGCTACTATGGACAACAGTGATAAACCACTTGCCAGAGTTAAGAATGCATAAATCTGCTCTTGACAGAAAATCAGTAACTACTCAAGGATAATATTATTATAACATGAAAAAAGGCCTCTGCTAACTATGTTGGATTGTTTTTTTATACCTTTGTACCCATATTCATTAATATTGCGAACAAGGAGTTGAAATAGACTTATAATGGAAAAGGAATGAATAAGACTCACCACAGATTACACAGATTCACACAGATTTATTAATCTAATAATCAGTAAAATAGAATCTGTGTCAATCTGTGTAATCTGTGGTGAATTAATTCATAACCGAAAAGAAAGGCATTTATTCAATTTCTGGTTCGCATTAACCATAAACAAGATAAAAACATGTTTGTATCGTCAATGTCGTCCGAAGAGTTATGTGCTGAAGCAATGAAAGATTTTTCAATATTGCAGACCAAAATCGATTTATTTATGGATCGTTGTGGAAAGCGCTACAGGCAAGAACACTTTATCGGAAGATTTATTAAAAGAATGGTAGTCACGACAAAGCGGAATAATTCTTGGACCATTGCTTTTCTTGCTCTCAATGAAGGTTTTACATTCCTTATTTACGCTCCGATAACCGGTCAGGAAACTTGTGGATATATTGCATTATCGAGCAATAGAAATCCTCTTGTTCTGGAGTATACTCCACATTTTATGCAGAGATACAGAGAACGTTACCTTAAGTATTATAATCTGGACACTGGTAATTATAATGCATTAGAGTATTTTAGCTTGAAAAATAATAATACTCTTTATGTCAGGCAACCTGATAATTCATACTATTTTATATCAGAGCAAGGTGTCATGATTGGCAGACTGGTGTCAGAACGCATGATAAGTCACAGGACTTATATCGGAGATGATAACCTGTCTCTCCGTAAAAGGATTATTCTTGATGAAGAATACAAAACCCTTTGTGCTGCAAACGCACTTCTCCGTTTACCTGATAATTTGAATTTAGAGACAGTGCGTAATGTTGCCAGTCGATACAACTTGGGTGATGAGTTCACACAAAGATGGTATGCATGGCATGCGATGGAATTTGTTCAATCATAATCCGTTACTTTTTTTACATCTCATTCCTTTTTAGGGATTACCTTCAGTTCCCCCATTTTTAGTCGGTTGTCCCATAATACAACAACTTCTATCTTCTTGAGGCTATGTCGATAGAAAAGTGTATATCCCGGGTGAGGAATGATGTAGCGTATATTTTCTACTTCTGTTGTTTGTCCGATGAACGGATTCATGCTGATGCGGTGTAATATGTTCTGTAATTGTACATAGAGCACTTCACTAACCTCATTATTCCCATTCTTCAATTTTAGTATCTGGAATGTTTCCTTCAACTGTTTCTTGGCGACGAGTGACCATATTACTTGCTTAGCCATTCTGCTACCTCCTTGTTTATTGTTAAGTTATTTTGTCCTTCGCGGTTATCCAATTGGCGGCAGGCAGTTTCAATCTCCCAGCGCAGTTGATGAGAGAATGTGAGCACCTGTTCTTTGCTCTTAGGTTCATCTTGGGTTTCGCTACGCAGTGTGTCTTTTTCTTTACTTTTCATAGGGCTATTCATTTTTGTTTTTCATAGAACATCCTAAAGATACGAATAGTTTTGGAATATCCATGCACGTTGAACAATTTTCTTCTCCCTGCGTTCTCTGCCTTGAAACCAAAATTGTGATATCCGAATGAAAGATAAGAAGCTGGAGGCCAATTTAAGTTTGGTAGTCTCGCGAATATTTGCGGGATTAAATATGAATGCCCTGAAATTCCTGCTGCCCGTGTGGATGGGTGCATTGACGGGTGTCACGGTGCGTTGTACTTTTGCTGCTATAGCGTTCTGGGTGACAGGCTGGTTTGTGAAAGAAGCACCTATCACACGGCGGCAGCGTATCGGGTTACTTTGCCTGGGGGCATTCGGCATGTATGGTTTTATGTTCTGCTATTTGCTGGGTATCAGTAAAACGACACCCGTCAGTAGTGCCATATTCAATTCCCTACAACCTATCTGGGTATTTCTTATCTCCGTTCTCTTTCTGCACGAACGGGCTACACTGATGAAAATTATCGGTATTTCCCTCGGTTTCGGTGGTGCATTGCTGTGTATATTGACTCAAGGCGGCGATGACTTGGCACATGATGCCTTTACAGGTAATATGTTGTGCCTGCTCAGTTCGGTGTTCTTTGCCATTTATCTGATTCTGAGTAAGAAATTACTGGAAGAGATCGGCTTGGTGACCGTAATGAAATATGTGTTTGGGGGCGCGGCGCTGTCCGGTCTGGTGATATCTACTATCCTGGGCTGGGACGCGCCGTTGTTCACCGACGCAGCACATGGAACCTGGCATTGGATGCCGTGGGTGGTTCTGGCATTCATCCTTATTTTCCCTACTTACCTTAGTTATTGGTTGATGCCCATCGGATTGAAATATCTGAAGACGACCGTGGTGGCCATGTATGGCTATCTGATACTGATTGTGACGACCGTCGTTTCTTATATCGTGGGACAAGACCGCTTTACCTGGGAACAAGGGGTGGCTATCGGGATGATATGTCTGAGTGTGTATTTTGTGGAGGTAGCTGAGAGGAGAAAATGAACTAATAGTTTATCACTACCAAGTATTCCCCTTCTGCGTGAATGGTGAATTCTGTTTCCGTGCTTTCGTTCAGTGTACCTTGCCACCAGTTGGTGAAGTCACTGAGAGGGTATACCAAGCCTTTGCCTCGCAGGTTGTGGGCACCAAAGTTTATGATTGAAATCTGTTGACCTGGCTGGCTGGGAAAAGAACAGGTATTATGGCAGGGAATGAAAATACCATAATCGGTCAGCATGCGGACATGAGCTCCAGTACGCATATAATCAATGAGCAGGCTGATATTTCCTAAAGTATGGTCTTCCCGTTTGCCTGTGGCTCCTACGATAGCGATGTTCTTTTTGCCTTGTGATAAAAGGAAGTTTACGGCTTTGGTCTGGTCGTTGGTTTCCTGGTCGGAGACACAATGAAGAATATGGCTATATTTCCGGCGGTTTTCTTCACTCAGGGAATCTCCGTCGCCGATAATAACATCAGGTACATTGCCGCGATCTATATAAGCATCTGCACCGCCATCACAACAAACGATATAAGGAGCGTTTGCCAGTATTTGCAAAGGTATAGGATGGGTTGGATAATCACCATTGGCTAAAATTACTGCTTCCGGTTCACCACAGAGAACACAGAGTTCCACTGAATTCTTATTATTATTTTCTTTCATCATTGTTTCTTTTATCACCTTATCACTCTACCACTCTTTCCATCATCCTCTTCCATTTGAAGTAGCCAAAGATAGCGATTATTGTATAAAGGGCATACAGTCCTGCCGTGAAATTGAGGTCTTTGTAAACATAGAGTCCTGCACTGACAATGTCTACCACAATCCATGCCCACCACTGTTCCACATATTTACGTGCCAGCATCCACATGCCTACAATACTGAGGGCAGTGGTGAAAGAATCAAGCCAGGGTACATTACTATTGGTGAAACGAATGAGTATCCAGGCAATGCCGACAAAAGTAACGGCGAATACAATGCCGAGGGGCAGGTAATATTTCATTGGCATACGGGTAATGGGAAGTTCCTGCTGTCCTTCTTTGATATGCAGATGCAGTTTTCGTCTTACAAAACTGCCGTATTTCCACATCATCCAACCGTAGACGGCTGCCCCCAGATAATAGATATTTATTCCGAAGTCAGCATACAGTCCGGCATCGTAATAGACGAAAATGTAGATAGCAGGCATGATGATGCCCGCTATCCAAAGATAGATACTCGCCCGGTATTCTAACCAGAGGTAGACAAGCCCGACGATGGTTCCGATAATTTCGAGAGTTTGTTCCATGCTTTAAAAACTCAATGTGATATGTGCCAGCGCATTGATACCTGCATTAGGATAGTAGGCTGCGTAATTGGAAGTATAGAGCAGTTTACTGTCTTTGTCCTTTATCTGATTCTTTCCATGACCTTCGTATACGGCACTTCCCGATGCATAACCATTGCTTTCGTATGTTTCGTCAAACAGGTTATAAATCGTCACGCCTACATTAACAGATTTCAATCCTTTCAGTTTGAAAGTATATCCGAGATTCAGGTTGCTCACACAATAAGCATCCAGTGTACAGTCCTCTTGATGAGCATTGTTTAAGTATTGCTTGCTGACATATTGCGTTTGCAAAGATGCATTAAAACCTTTATAATCCAAAGAAATGAGACTATTTGCCATAAAGTCCGGTGAAAAGGAGATGGGAGTAGTGCCAATATATCGGGTTGTCTGAGAGATACCCCAGTTTTCACTATACATATCTTTCCAGTCTTCATTCACATCACTTAGATATTCTGTATAATTCTTGATGCGGTTACGGCTCCATGTTGCGTTTATATCCCAACGCAGCCAGTTTGTGATGCGTGCACCTGCCATAAGTTCAATACCCATACGATAACTGTCCTTCACGTTCTCTGCTACGGCTTCGCCAATTTCATTCAATTGCCCGTTCAGTACCAATTGATTCTTGTAATCCATGTAGTACAGGTTGACGCCTGCATTGAACCAACCTTTACGGAACGTATATCCCACTTCGTAATCGAACATCCGCTCTGATTTGGGCTGTGCGGCAAATAAGTTATCAGTATAGTTATTGCGTGTCGGTTCCTTATTTGCCACACTGAAAGAGGCATAAAGATTATTATTGTTGTTTATCTTCCAGAATATGCCGGCTTTAGGGTTGAAGAAGCTGAAATCTTCGTCAATATTCAGCGGTTGCAGATGTGCCGGATCAGCAGTCCAATCCCATTTGTCATTATTGCCGTTTATCTTATAGCGCAGATAACGATATTGCATATCGGCATAGAAGTTAACTCCATCCAGTATTTCATAATTTATCTTAGCGTAGATGTTGCCATCCGTTTTCCGTCCGATATTACGATAATATTCATGGTCAGGATTCAGTTCACCCAGATAATTCTTTACCCATACCACCTTACCGTTATGGGTGTTTTTGTAATAATTCAGGCCACCGCCGATGGATGCATCCAATTTGTCCCCTTTATAATCGAAAGAGAATACTCCACCACCGAAACGGCTGTCTACCAGTTTACGGCGTACAAGGTCTGATTTCTCTATGGTAGTACCGTTTGTTTCAAAGGGTACCAAGCCATATTCTACCAGCGTACGCTTATTCTTATATTCCTCATAATAACCGTAGCCGTCTGTATAGTGTAGCGCTATGTTCAATTTCCACGAAGGAGACAATATCTGATTTAATAATAATTGGTAATGCGTCTGGCGATAATAATCTATCTGGTTATCATAAAATCCGATTACATTTCCATTATCATCTTCTATGGCGCCATTGGGATTATATTTGCGGTCGTTTTCCAGTGTTTCCTTATCCAGGCCATCCCAAGCATGATAGGTCTCTTCTTTTCCTCCGAAGGTGATGAATTTAATAGTGGTCTTGTCTCCATAATATCCGCCTTGTACAAAGTAAGACTTCAAGTCAGCACTGGCGCGGTCACGGTAGCCGTCACTGTGGATATTAGATAAACGTGCATCGAATCCCCAGCGTCCATTAATGAGCCCCGTACCTACTTTTACGGTTTCTTTATGTGTATTGAATGAGCCGTAAGAGCCGGAAAACTCCGCGTACGGTGTGGGCGAAATTCCTTGTGTTTTCATATTGATACTGGCACCGAACGCTCCGGCACCATTAGTGGAAGTTCCTGCGCCCCGTTGAATCTGCAAGTCCTGAAGCGAAGAGGCAAGATCGGGAGTATTAACCCAAAAGATAGAATGACTTTCCGCATCGTTCATGGGTATACCATTAGTGGTTACGTTGATGCGTGTAGCATCTGTTCCGCGTACCCGGATACTCGTGTAACCGATACCTGCACCTGCATCGCTCGTTGTCAGTACTGACGGAGTAAATGACAACAGATAGGGAATATCTTGCCCGAAATTCTGCTTCTTAAGTTGTTCTTTACTGACATTGGTAAACGCCACAGGTGTGGTTCCCGTGGCACGGGTAGAGATAATTTCTACTTCCTGCAGGCTTATCACCCGCAAGCTGTCTTTCTCATGCGTCTGCGCACAGACACCCAGCGTTGCCATTAACAGGCAGGCCGCCATTGCATGTTTTCTCATTACAATTTTAACTATTAAAGATGAATACAGAAAAAGGGAGCTTTTCTTCTTTTCCCTCCGCCGGCACTACCCGGATCAGGTCAATGGGTATGATCTCAGCCCGTCATATTAGGGCACCCCTTAGTTGAAATCGGGGACAAAATTAAGTGTTTTCGCTGAAACACGCAAATCGAGTGAACGATAACCGGAAATATTTGTTAATTTTGTAGGCCGGTGGGTATTTTTTAATCCTGCTGGTAAAGTGTAATTATTAACTTCAAACGAACAAATATTATGTTATTATTATTGCAAGCGGCAGCTCCTGCTGCCGAAACTGTTGTAGAAGATGGTTTTAGTAAATTGCAGGTCTTTCTCCAACAACTGATAGACTGGGGAGTAAATGCAGGTGGTCATATCATCAGCGCTGTGCTGATTTTCATAGTAGGACGTTTCCTGATATCTTTCCTTAATAAAATGGTGGCCCGGTTGTTGGCTAAGCGGCATGTGGATGCCAGTATCCAGAGTTTTGTAAAGAGTTTGGTGAACATCTTGCTGACTATCTTATTGATTATTGCCGTTATCGGTAAATTAGGAGTAGAAACAACTTCATTTGCTGCCTTGCTGGCATCCGCTGGTGTGGCTATCGGTATGGCATTGTCCGGTAACTTGCAGAACTTTGCAGGTGGTCTGATTGTATTGCTGCTCCGTCCTTATAAAGTAGGTGACTTGATTGAAAGCCAAGGCATCACGGGCACGGTTCGTGAGATCCAGATTTTCCATACGATTCTGACTACCGGTGATAATAAAATTATTTATATCCCGAATGGTGCGTTGAGCAGTGGTACTGTGACTAATTACAGTCGTGAAGCTACCCGTCGTGTAGAATGGATAATCGGTGTGGAGTATGGCGAAAATTTTGATAAGGTGGAAGAAACTACCCGTCGTATCATTGCCGAAGACAAGCGGATTCTTAGTGATCCGGCTCCTTTTGTAGCCCTTCATGCACTGGATGCCAGTAGCGTGAATGTGATTATCCGTGCCTGGGTGAAGAGTGAGGACTATTGGGGAGTTTATTTCGATATGAACAAGACCATCTACTCTGTATTCAATAAGGAGGGTATAGGTTTCCCTTTCCCACAACTGACGGTACATCAGGCAAAGGATTGATAGTGGTCTGGAATTGATAACCATAAATGAATAAAGGGCATAACAACAATTTGTTATGCCCTTTATTCATTATAGTTAATACTCGTGATGTTTTTTATTGTAAATCACATTTCATATACTCCGAGTTCTTCCTCTATGGCTTCACATTCATCTTTCTCTATATGCAGTAAGCGATTGATTTCCCTTCGCTTTTCGAGGTCAGTGAAATAACTTTCTACTACGGTATACAGGTCGAATCCTTTGGTGGAACCTGCTGCCATGTCTAATGACTCTACCATTTTCTCTACTTCCCTGTGAATGCGTTCCTTGTTGATGAAATGCAACTCATTACTATGAATCAGATACTTTTCCATGATCGTTGGTATTTAAAGTTCTATTAATATAACGTCTGTTATGAACGGTTAGTTCATACAAAAAATAATAATTCCTCTCTGAGTTAATAGAGAATTAATAGCTTTATTAATACTCCTCGTGTATTATTGCCGAATAATAGCGTAAAAGTAAATTTAAAAAGTAATAATACCATGAAAAAAGTAATTAGTATGAATCTGATAAATGTAATTCAAATGAAAACACAAAGCTTTTGGTTGACAGCACTATTGGTGCTGTTAGGTGTTTTTTCTACAGTGAATACCAACGCTGCAGAAAAGTTAATGGCTGGTACCGGCAAAGTGAATATAACCCCGCCTAATCCCCGCTATCCGGTTCACGATTCACTCTATGCACGAACTCTTATTCTTGAAGCGGGAGCTTCGCGTATTGCTTTTGTCTCTCTGGATTTGGTTATGTACAGTAATGTTCCGTTAGCTGAGAAACTAAAAAAGCAATTTGGTTTGCAGGAAGTCTATTTCTGTCCCCAGCATACACATTCCGGTGAGGCAGGGCCCAAGGAATGGCTCGATGCTCAGATAACCAAAGCTTTGAAACAGGCTTCTTCTTCTATGTTCGAGGCTCGTATTTCAGCCGGTTATCGTAGTTTTCCTCAATTAAGTTTCAACCGGTTGCTTCTTCGTGAAGACGGTCGCGCCCGCGAATCATGGGTAGGAGATGACCACTACAGGGCGGTGAATCCGGAGCGTATTCCTCATGGGCCTGTTGATAATTCTGTAGGTGTCATTAAACTGGAGGACACGAAAGGCAATCCGAAAGTAATTCTAATGAATTATGCCTGCCATCCGGATGTGGCCTGGAATAACTTTGAAATCTCTGCCGACTATGTGGGCTATGCCACTAAATATACGGAAGAAGCTTTTAACAATCAGGTATATTGCCTCTTTGTACAAGGCGGTGCAGGAAACCAGGCACCTTTATTTAAGGATGGCGGACGTACCGGGCCGGATGACCCTCGCCCGTCCAATTATGATTTGATAGACCGTATGGGTAAATTGCTTTCTATTGAAGCCGTTAAACTGGCCAAAGAAATATATCCGAACCCGTATGATGTACCCAATATCAAGGTGAAGACTGACTCTCTGCGTTTTATCGGCAGACATGACAAGAACCTGAAGTATAATGTGCATTTCTCCGTAATATCCATTAATAACCGTATTGCCATTGCCACTGTTCCCGGTGAACCTTTCATCAAGTTCCAGATTGATTGGAAACGGGAAATGCAACCCAATCATGTTATTCCTTTCTTCTTCGGATATACCTGGAACAACGGAAGATGGCCGATGTATCTGCCTGATATTCGATCGGCAGCTTATGGTGGCTTCGGAGCAGATGAAGGATCGTGGCTTATTGAAGTCGGAGCAGGTGAAAAGATTTTCAACAAGCTGATAGAGAATTATTATCGGATGATGGGAGTATTTCGTTGAGGATGCTCTGAGTAAATAGAAAGAAGAAGATGTATCGGGAAATTTCCAAATACATCTTCTTTGCTTTTATTGGTATAACAGCGCAAACAATGATTGTTCTCTTTTATATACTAAAAGTAAATTTTATAACTGATATTCGGTATCAATCCCGATCCGTCTTTTTTCTCTATCTTATGAGTTTTTTCGTTGTACTGGTAAAAGTGCATTCCTGTGCGCATACCTACATTTAGCATTTTAATAGAAAACTCATGAGATATTTTCTTTTTATTAATTCTATAACTGAAAGAGATGTCACCGTTGATGGAGGGATCAAACTTCTTGCTGTAAGCTCTGGTTTCATCAAATTTAATATCATGTTCTATCATACTTTTACCTTCATCTACAGGGGTATATCGGTCACCACCTTGGAAAAAGATACGCCCGTTGAGACTTAGTACATTTTGTTTATTACGTCCTACCATCCATTCTTTTCCGGCAAGTATGTTCAGGAGATAGTTTTTGTCCAACCGTGTATTACGCCAGATGTTATCTCCGGCTTTGTATTTTGATTTAAAAAGAGAAGCCGTTATCATATAGTAAAAACCATTTTTCATGTATTGCTCTAATGTAATGTCTATACCGTAGTTCACTCCGGAGCCTCTATTCTTTAATATCCTGTCCAGATAGAAACTCTGATGGTTGATGATGGAAAAGGAAGAATTCTCTTCAACAGGTATTCGGAATAGATATTGATAATAGGGTTCCACTTTTAAGTGCATGTACGAGTTGATGTTCCAGTCGTATGTAAGCCCGAAGTGATGAGCCTTTGAAAAATCCAGGTATCTGTTGGATTCGGTTTTTCCGTTGGCTTCCTGTTCCACAAAGTAGTAGTCAAGCTTTTCCCTGCGACTGTGCAGACCGTATGCCAGTGCCAAGGCATGTTTCGGATTAAAGCTCCATTTAAGGGCTGCTCTGGGTTCTACGGTCCAGTTCTTATTCAGGGTGAAGTACTGTGCGGTGATGCCCAGACTGGTAGTAAGATGGTTACTTAGGTTGATGACAGAACTGCTGTATGCCGAGAGCACACAACTTCCCCCATTCCCTTTTGAAATCTGTTCCATAGGTACATCTAAACCGAAATTAGGACTGATTTTGTAATCCAAGTCATATTGGAGCCCTGTAACTGTGATACCTGTCCGGTTGATATGGTTGGAATTGAATTTCTTGTTCAGATAGGAATTAAAGACTATATCCCATTTGGAATTCCGGATATCTCCTACATGGACCAGTTTGTCATCTTCTGTTATCTGATCAGCTCTCGTGCGATCTTTCGAGTAAGTGGCGGCTAATGAAGAACGGATATACGTATCTGCATTGATAAGATACTTGTGTGTAAGTCCTCCTGCCGCTTTGTCAAAAGCTGTATTTCCGGACTGCCGGTCACCTTGTGTCTCCCATTCATCACGGTCGATGGCTTCCGGCTTATAACGGTCAATCAGCCCGATTCCCCAGATAGAGAAAGTTCCGGCCTTCCGGGTAGGAAAATTTAATTTGAATGATAAGTCCTGATATTTCAGATTCATATCATTTCCTGTAGCCAAGGAAGTGGTGGAGAAGCGGTAATTGAAGATATAGGAACTTCCATGCTTCCTGCTTATCGGGCCTTCCGATGCTAGGTCAATACCCAGAATACCTAACTGAAATGTATGTTCATACTTCTGATTGTTGCCATTTCGTATTTGCATGTCGAAGATACCTGATAGCGCATTGCTGTATTCGGAAGGGAACGCACCGTTGTAGAAATCGGAGTTACCGATCACCTGTGTACTCAGGGCCGAAAGAAAGCCCCCACCCAGTCCGGTAAGGTCGGCGAAGTGAGTCGGATTGGGGATTTCTACCCCTTCCAACCTCCATTGGGTAAACTGGGGTGAATTTCCTCTGATAGCTACAGCGTTGGTTCCTACATCTCCTGCCACACCTGCAAATGCGGAACTCAGACGTGCCGGATCATCAAAACCATTGGCAAACCTGCCTGCTTCTTCCATGCTGATCATGCGTCCGCCGGTAATGGCCATTGCATTCAGAGGTTTATCTTTCTTTATCTCCGGTTGTATGACGACTTCCGCCAACGAGTGAATGTTTTCATCCAAAGTGATTTCCATATATACTTCCTTGGAAGAGGTTACAGGTATCTCATTGAAAATATTGGCATTATATCCTACATAGGAGGTTTGTATATTGCATCGTCCCACAGGAACATTGTCTATCCGAAATCTCCCCAGACTGTCTGTTGTGCTGCCTAAAGAACCGACATTCATAATTCTTACAGTAGCAAACTCTATGGGTGCATTGGTTTTGGAATCCAGTACAATTCCTCTGACTGTTTGGGTAGGTTTCTCTGTTTTTTCCTTGGTGGATTTCTGTAGTTCATTGCCGGATGGAGTGATAATGATATGGTAGCCTGTTATTTTGTACGAATAGCGGGTGTCTTTCAAAATTTGCGCTAACGCCTTGTCAATACTTTGGGATTCTAAGGACAGGGATATTTTTCTCTTTACATCTACGGCCGATAATTCATAGGCTATGCTATATCCGGTTTGTTGTTCTATCTCGGTAAAAGCTTCTTGCAGTGATATGTTTTTATTCTGTATAGTGATTGGCTTTCTGTCATTCTGTGCTGTGGCATTCAATGAGAGAAAGGCAAAAAATAAAAAAAGGAGTATCTTATCTGTTTCTTTATTAATGGTTATTCGATTCATTGTTGTATGTTTTTATAAGATAAGCTGCATTTCGGCATAACTTTTTCATGCAAGCATGAAAGTTCTGCACTCAATTTGCATTATCTTTGTATAGTTAATACTTTGTTTTACTTTACGGTTTGATGGAGCATTAGCATTTCAGAACCGGGTTGAGGGTCTCAAGCTACAATCCGGTTCCTTTTCTTCATAGGCAGTTTCTTTTTATTGTTTTTTGATTAGTTCTACTTTGTCTCTCTGTATCTGATAACTGAAGCCGATCATCTCACTCAATACAGGCAGAACTTCTTCCAGATTTTCATTTTTCAGGAATCGGACGGTATATCGTTTGGAGGCGGGAACGTTCATTGTATGATTGATAGTTACATTATAACGTCTCTCTAATGTTTGCAGGATTTCGGTGAAAGGCGCATCGGTAAATATCAGTTTTCCCGTGATCCAGCCATCTGCATCGGTTGGAGAAACTTCGGTAATGTTGACGGCAGATGTTTTTTTATCGTACGTCAACTGTTCATTAGGTTTCAGTATCTGCGAGCCTTGAACGGGAGGGGTGACTTCAACTTTGCCACTTGTCAGGGTAGTGGTCACCAGTTCATCATCAGCGTATGCCTTTACATTGAATTGGGTTCCTAATACTTTGACTGAAAGTTGGGACGTTTCTACAATAAACGGTTTCGCTGCATCTTTCCGAACAGAAAAATAGGCTTCACCGTCAAGGTACACAAGGCGCTGTGCTTTCGAGAACTTTTCCGGGTATTTGATTGCTGTTCCTGCATTCAGCCATATTTCGGAGCTATCAGGCAATAGGAAGTGTTTTTTATCACCGTATGCAACAGATATCTCAACCCATTTATCCTTCGTGGAAGTATAGTACAGATAACTTCCTGCAATAATCAGTAGCGGAATCAGGGCTGCCGCGATGCTCATTCGTTTTTGATAGAAAGGTCGGGGCACTATTTTCTTATAACCGATCTTTTGGTTTACTCTGTTTAATGCAAGTTTAGTGTCCGGGTCTGTTTTTGCCTCCAATTGATCCCAATATTCCAATGAAGCTTTTTCTTTTTCTTCAGTGTCTCTATCTTTAATGATCCATTTCTGAACCTTCTCTTCCGTTTCGGGAGAGAAGCGGCCGGATAAATATGTTCCGATGATTCTAACAATATTATTTTTCTCCATTCTGTTGCATTTACTATATATACAGTCAACGGACGAAAAACTCAGTAAGTAAATGAATCTTTTTTCTATTTTTTCTTTTTAGAAATAGGGGGGCTACCTGAATAAGCGAGAAAAAGAACAGAACTATCTGCTTCGTACCAGGCTTGTATCTTCTTCGTACCCTCCTCGTACCAACTTCGCTATTTTGTTCCTCGTATAGGAGCGAAGGAAATGCGAACCGGGTATAAGGAGGAAGAACTTTTGACCAAAAGGTAATATTGTATGTTGTTTGTCTCTTTTCTGTTATGAATTTATTCACCACAGATTCATTACCATACCATTATGCCAGTAATAAGAAGAAGTATGAAATAGTTTTCCGTATCTCTTTCAGAGCGAGGCTTAACTGACTTTCCACATTTCTCTTGGTAGTATTCAGTCGTACGGCTATCTCTTCATTGCTTAGCCCCTCGTTGCGACTTAGCATGTATATCTTTCTCCGTTGTTCCGGCATTTTTTCTACCGTGTCGTCTATTAGTAATCCGAGTTCTTTGGCTATCAGATCTTCTTCCGAAGTAGAACTACATTCCTGCTGCTGGACACTACTCAGATAAGTATCCTCTACATATTTGTGCTTCAGAAAGTTGATGGCAGAATTTCTGGCAATTGTATGCAGGTAAGAATCAAATGATCTGGAGATATCGACAGAGTGGCGGTTCATCCAGAGGTTTACAAATAAATCCTCTGTCAGTTCTTCAGCATCCGGACTCGACTTGATATAGCCCTGGATAAAGGCTTTTGTTTTACCGTAATAAGTGATAAAAACCTCCTCGAAGGCCTCATGACTATCTTGTCGTAAAGCCTCCAAGGTTTTTATATCAATCTTATTGCTCATTTATGGTCCGGTTTTGTTTTTTGACGGGAGCAAAAGAAGTGATTATTTGTTTGATGAAGCTATTCTTTTGGATTAATTAACCTTGTCTATTTTATTTTCTATTCTTAGTTTTTATTTCCGACACTTCTGCAATGTTTCCGTATCGCTTTTATTTCAGATACTTCTTCAGCGGGCAGTCCGTAACTTTTAACCCTTCGGCTATACTTTGGGCATTCATTCGCGCACCCTTCAAAGATGTGTGTGTATGATCTGTATTATAGAAAACAGCTGATTTCTTAGGCCCCATCTTTTGGAGTTTATCTGCGGATATTTTATTCAGATCAATAAAGCAGGCTCCGGTTGTTTCTGCCGCTTCACGTGTCCATTTACCGTAACTCTCGCTATTGCGTTCTATTTGTCCGTCTTTCCACTTATTGCGGGGCGTGTGACTCAATACAATCGGGATTGCTCCTTTTTCTTGTGCATCCCTGATGAATTTGCGGAGATACCAGCCAAAAGTATAGACTACCTGGTATTTTCCGGTCTTTTCCATCAGAAAGACTTTGCTTTCATCTCCCGAACCGTGTAATTCACCACGGGCTTTTCCGATATTGATATCTCCTCCGTCATTATGTCCGAACTGGATGAGTACGAAATCTCCCGGTTTAAGTGCATCATACACTTTGTCCCAGCGTCCTTCGTCTAAGAAAGTGCGGGCACTGCGTCCGGCCATAGCACAATTTTCTACAGATACCTTCTTTGAATTAAATATCTCAGTTATTACACTTCCCCATCCCCACATACCGTCTTTATCATCATCTTTATTCTTTACCGTACTGTCACCGATAGTGAATACCACCGGGCATCCTTCTTTCCGGCTGGAACCGGTAATTGTATCCTGCTCAACCGGTTTCAAATAGTTGGCCAGTTCTAACCTTTCATAGTTTCGGATACCTTCAGTTGCAGATTCTGCGTTCACTTTTGCCCCGAAGGCACTGGTGTGGATACGGTCTAAGTAGAACATATATTTCACTTTTTCCTTGCCGAATTTCTCAAATTTGGATGCGGTGATATCATTCAGGTCTATAAAAGGTACTTCTTGTTCTTCGGCTATTTGTTTGGCCCACAGGCCGAAAGTTTGGTTGACGCGTGTGATAATTGTACTGTCTTTATCTTCCCAAGCATTGCGGGGAGTCAGTGAGAACAGGATAGGGTGGGCACCTTTCGCCTTTACATCCTGCACGAAGCGACGCATATATTCTCCATAGGAGTATACAGTTTCCTTCACTCCGGTTTCCTGGATGGTTACATTCAGGCTATCTTTACCGATTCCCGGTATGGAAGCGCGTGCGCGCCCGCTGTCATAAGGGCCATTGTCATTATGTCCCAGTTCGATGATCACCCAATCGCCAGCTTGGACCCCTTTTATAACATCCGGCCAGAAACGGTTGTAGAACGTACGGCTACTTGTTCCTCCCAATGCATGGTTTTCTAAGGTAATCCGGTCTGAATCGAAATAATCACCGGCATAATATCCCCAGCCCCATTGACCGTTGTTCCCATTTCCCAAGGTTCCGGTACGCATGGTAGAGTTACCCACCAGAAACAGAATGGGATTATTTCCTTTCCGGCTTGAACCGGCTACAGGTCTTGCTGTACGGGCCTTATTCAAACTGTCCAGTGTATTGTCAATCACCTGGTTGACATCCTTCATCGGTGCAGATACCTTATTCTGAGCCTGTGCTGAGAAAACAAATGCGAATGTCATTCCTAAAATCAGATAGCTGTAAAATGTGTGTTTATTCATCTTTCTATAACCTTAATTCTTTGTTGGTGCAAAAATAGGTGAAATTTGAGTCTCTGCGAATGGAATATTATTCAGAATTGCTGTCTTTTTGTGCAATTGAGTGGGATTTCCTTAAAATTCAAACATTAAAGCTTTTTACGATGTTATATTAATAAACTTCAATCTACATGCTTACTACGTTCTTAAATGCATTAGCCACTATAATCAGTGTGACAAGTCTTCTCATCGTCACTTATGGGGCATTAATTGGGATAATTTCTTTTCTGGTCAATGAGTTTAAAAGATTCACGGGCAAGTACTCAACTACCAATATCCGGAAGCTACGGGCTACTTTCGGAACTTATTTGCTACTTGGACTTGAATTTCTTATCGCATCAGATATCTTAAAAACCGTACTGGAACCAACTTTGAATGAACTAGCAATTTTAGGTGGTATAGTCGTTCTGAGAACTATCTTATCCGTCTTTCTAAACAGAGAAATCAAAGATTTGGAGGCTGAAGGTGAAAAAGAGCAATGATTCTTGGGAAGTAAAAAGCATTATTAGATCTCTTCTTTAACATATTATTTGAATTATGTTAATCGTTAACATAATGAATCTAAATAGTTAACAACCTCCTTTATTCTATTAAACCATGTTATAAATACCCCTGTCTGGACCTGAAAATTTGGAGATATCCTCAAAGTCCGTATCTTTGCAATGTGTTTTTCATAGTATTAGATTTAAGGTTAACAAAAGATTGGCTGTCTGGGATAGATAGCCTTTTTTTATGTTGATATGTTTACTTTATCCTATCTCTATACAATTTTCCATCGTAATCCTTATATTTAATGTTGCTGTAGATGCAGACCAACATATTGCTATATTCCAAAATCGTGGTATTGGATTCTTGAGATAAATTTGTAGCTAAGATGCCACTACCTAGTATTCCCGGATTACAGATAATCGTATCTTTCCTTATTGAATTCATTATTAGCTCAACGCAAGTATATTCTTTAATATCTTCTTCTTTGAGTCTGTTTATGATATATTGGTTGATGTACATTTTGTCATCTTCAGTCATAAAACCATACCATAACAAGCACTTTATGAGCCTGTTTTATAAAAGAAGGATAGTCACAGACGAAATCGTTTACGAAGCTATAACCAACAATCCATTCATTGGCGTCTGCATCTATATGTGATAAGCGGAACATGCCGGACATGATGAAACCTATCTGATTTGTTTTTTCATTTTGCTGTACCAGATATTCATTCTTCTTGAATTTAGTAAGTACCCCTTCTTCCAGAAATAATTTTTCGAGCCTGAAAATATTGGGGTGACTGTCTTTTATATTAAATTTGTCCATAGCTATTGTATTAGTACATATGACAAAGGTACAAAGATTGCAGAAAAAATCATCTATTAATCGAAAAGTGCTGAAATATGGAGGATTAATATGTTTTTAATTCAATATTAATTCTGTTTCGGCTTACTTTTTAATGCTGCCCCGTTTACTTTGCAAACAGGAAAACAAATATGTCTAATACCTAATTAATAGTATTCTTAAATGAAACGAAATGCAATTTTATTAAGCTTGTTGACGGCTTTGTTCTTGCTACCGGGAAAGGCAGTGGGGCAGACCACATCGAGCGATGGTAAATTGGTGTATAATTTCCCGTTTGCACCAAGTGAGGGTCTTGTAAATAGGACAGAAAAGGAGTATAGGAAAGAAGTTTGCCTGAATGGTTACTGGGACTTCCAACCTGTGGCTTTGCCGGGTAGTTACGTACAAGGTAAGGGGATAGCACCGGAACTGCCGTTACCTAAAGAAGGGGCTTGGAGCAAAACCCGCATAAAAATACCTTCTCCCTGGAATATTAATTCTTTTGCCAACCGAGATGTGGAAGGTCCCGATCATCGCAATTACCCATCTTATCCGAAAGAATGGGAGCAAGTGAAAATGGCATGGATGAAGAAAATGATAACGATTCCTGCTGACTGGGATGGTCAACAGATAAAACTTTATTTTGAGGCTGTATCCGGATATACTGAAATCTATATTAATAAGGAGAAGGTGGGAGAGAATTTTGATATTTTCCTTCCGTTCAGTGTAGATATTACGGATAAAGTGAATGCAGGTGAGACAGCTGAAGTATGGGTGGGAGTTCGCAGCCAGTCTTTGTTTGAAAACAATTCTACGATTGGTCGCCGCATTGTTCCTGCCGGTTCTATGTGGGGATATCATATTGCCGGTATCTGGCAGGATGTATATTTGCTGGCATTGCCCAAAGTGCATGTGGAAGATGTATATGTGAAACCGTTGGTTTCAAAGAATATGCTTGAACTGGAAGTGACTGTGCAGAATAATACGGAAAAGAAAGCTGACTTACAGATTCAAGGTAAAATCAATGAGTGGGTGAATCTGGCAGGAACAGATATAAACTCGGCTCCTGTACCAGCATGGAAACTTGGTCAGGAAGCTTTGAAAGTAGCTCCTGTAAAGGTGGCTATTCCCGCTAATGCTTCGAGCAAAGTTGTATTGCAGGTTCCGGTATCCGGTGAGTTGAATTTCTGGACTCCTGAACAGCCGAATCTTTATGCCGTATTGCTTTCATTGCAGGCTAAGAAAGAAACCCTTGATATGAAATATGAGCGTTTCGGATGGCGTGAATGGACATTGCAAGGTACTACACAGTATTTGAACGGTAAGCCTTATCAGTTAAGAGGTGATTCCTGGCACTTTATGGGTATTCCGCAAATGACGCGCAGATATGCGTGGGCATGGTTCACTGCTATTAAGGGAATGAATGCCAATGCAGTCCGTCCTCATGCACAGATTTATCCTCGTTTCTATATGGATGTAGCTGATGAAATGGGTATCTGCGTATTGAATGAAACTGCTAACTGGGCGAGTGATGGGGGGCCGAAACTGGATTCCGAGCTCTTTTGGGAGGCATCTAAAGAGCACCTGAAACGTTTTGTTCTCAGAGACCGTAACCATGCTTCTGTTTTTGGCTGGAGCATCAGTAATGAGAATAAACCGGTGATTCTGCATGTTTACAACCGGCCTGAACTTATGCCTCAGCAGAAGAAAGCCTGGGAAGACTGGAGGGATATTGTTCGTGCAAATGACCCTACCCGCCCGTGGATTTCTGCCGATGGAGAAGATGATGGAGATGGCATCTTGCCGGTTACAGTAGGTCACTATGGTGACATGAATTCAATGAAACATTGGGTTGGAATAGGTAAACCTTGGGGAATCGGTGAACATAGTATGGCATACTATGGTACACCCGAGCAGGTTGCTAAGTATAATGGTGAAAGAGCTTACGAATCGCAGTTGGGACGTATGGAAGGATTAGCTAATGAATGTTATCATCTGCTTGCTAACCAACGTAATATGGGGGCTTCTTATAGTACGGTTTTCAATATGGCATGGTATGCCTTGAAACCACTGCCGTTGGGTAAAAAGGATATGACTACGCAGCCGGATATAAGTAAGGACGGTGTCTTCTTCACAGAATATAAGGAAGGTGTTCCGGGGGTACAACCGGAACGTGTAGGTCCCTACTGTACTACATTCAATCCTGGATATGATCCGAATCTACCTTTGTATGATCCATGGCCTATGTATGATGCTATGCGTGCAGCCAATGCACCGGGGCATCCTGGTTGGTCTGCTTATGCTGATATTGACAAGAAGCAATATGAAGCACCGACAGCTACTCCGGCAGAGAAATATAAAGAAGTGATTTTCATAGGCGGAGATGACAGTAAATTGAAAGGTATTCTGGATGCACAAGGCGTGAAATTTGCTGCAAAGATTACTGCACCTGCACGTATGATCTATATTGTAGATGGTACTTACACTTTGTCTGTTGCTGAAAAGAAGAGTATGTTAGCTAATATTGCTAAGGGTGCTGATGTATGGATTTGGGGATTGACACCTCAGACTGTGAATGTGTACAATGAGATTCTGCCTCTTCCGGTGGCTCTGGATAACCTTAAACGTTCTTCTTTCCTGCCAGTTCAGAAATCATGGATACGTGGCTTGAACAATTCAGATTTCTATTTCTGTGAACTTCAAAGAGCTGATGCTTCAGAGTACTCGCTGACAGGTGCTTTAGTGGAAGAAGGAGAGGTATTGCTGAATGCTTGTAAAACTGATTGGAGAGCTTGGAATAAACGTCCGGAGGAACTTAAAACAGCCAGTACGGTACGGAGTGAGTACGAATGTACAGCAGCTACTCCTGTATTTGTGAAATATCGGAAAGATGCTTCCTGCTTCTATATCAGTACTTTGAAAGAGTTTACAAACTCAGAAAAAGGTTATAATACGTTAGGGGTAATTCTGAAGAATGCCGGTATTGACTGTAATGAGATTGAGGTGAAATCAAACGAAGTTTTCTTCTTGCGTGATAATCAGCTAATATTCCCGGTTGTTACAAAGGACAGGTTAGTGAAGAAGGCAGATGGATGGGCTTTGGATATTTATGTGTTCAGTCCGCGTCCTTTAGATGATTTGCTGATTGAACCGAATATGCCGAAACTTACGTTAGTGGTGAAAGCTAAAGAATGCCAGCTTGCCATTAATGATAAAGCATACACTGCTGCTTCACAAAACAGACACGAGGCTACTTATAAAGAACTGCCTTTGTTGCAAGGTTGGAATAAGATAAGCATAAAGATAGGAGAAAGAGATAAAAATGAATTCAGTGGTAACTTTAGGTGTGATAACAGAAATGAATTCCTTTCTTCTCTGAAAGTAATGTTTATCAATCCCGAAGCAAAATAAAAAATAGGTTTATCTCGCCTCTAAGGTATCTGGGCTGTACTTGATTTGTACGGCTCAGATACGGCTTTGATACGGACCGGGTCTGTTATTTGAGGTGAACTGAAAAAGGTAAATGGATTAAGGGAAAAAAACAAAGTTTTTGAATAGGTGTTTTTCAATAGGTTCAGTTATACACTCTGGTATTATGCAAATAATTAGCATAATACCGGAGTGATTATAACTGAAATTACTTTTGTATAGAGAATAGAATCGTTTTTGATGATTTTGTCGAATACTGGTTACTTTTTATTAATCTTATTACTAATTTTATCTTTTTTTTATACCTTTGTCATGTCTTCTTGAACTAGAAATATGAAAAACTGTTGCAGATATATATTGCTTGTACTCTTCCTGTTCACAGGGGCTGATTCATTTGCCTCTGTATATAACGGGGGACTCTATTTTAAGTCTCATTCCGCTCCCAGTGTTGATAGGACTTCTCTTACTCTGAATGATGACAAACCTTTCGACGTTAGTAATGAGTTTACCATTTCTTTTCAGATGTGGGTACGAAACAATGAACCCGACTTTGGATCAATATTGCATTTATATACGAATACGAACCAATTAGTGCGTTTTTCATTTGTTGCGGGAGGGCGTAGACATTATCCGGCATTGGTATTTAATGAAGGAATGGTCACTGTTGATAGTCCCATTGAAAGAGAGAAATGGATACCTGTTTCCCTGCGAATGGATATGAATAATAATTCCATCGCTGTGAATTACAATGGAAAGGATACGACTATAATGGTACCTTTAAGTGGTTCAACACATGTAAGAGCATTGTTTGGACATGCTCCTGAATATCTGGCAGACGTAGCGCCTGTAAATATAAAGGATGTAAAAGTGTCGCAGGACGGTGAACAAACTTGTGAATGGAAACTTTGGAAACACAATAATAACATTTGTTTTGATGAAATGAAGGGAGCGATAGCACGTGCTGAGTCTCCTTATTGGCTGATTGATGATCATATAGAGTGGAAACAAATTTATAAGGGTAATATATCAGGAAGATTGGATGTTGCCTTTAATGCATTGGATGCTTCATTTTATTTGGTAAAACCGGAAATGGTGGAAGTACTGGATGAAAATGGAGATATAGTAGATGAAATAAAAGTACAGGGAGGATATCCTGCCATGGAATTTACGGATCATTTGATGTATGACACATTGAGTAATAGATTGTTATCTTATTCATTATCCCAAAAGTGTGTGTCTTTTTTCTCTTTTGATACAAAAAGGTGGAGTCTTGCGGAGCGTCATATAGAAGAACCGAATTATTATAATCATGCTCGTACTTTTAATTCTGCCGATTCATCATTCTATTTTTTTGGAGGGTATGGTTTTTACAGATATCAGAATGATCTGTTTCGTATGGATCTTACTACGGGTGAATTGGAGAAGATTGACTATGAACCTTTACTGAATCCTCGTTATTCGTCGGCCATAACAGTGGTGGGGGATGAGCTTTATATTTTGGGCGGTAGAGGAAATAAATATGGTAAGCAAGAATTAGTTTCTCATTTCTATACGGAACTTTGTGCTATTGATTTGAAAAAGAAAAAGTCGCGTGTGGTATGGAGGAGGCAACAGACAGATGCCTATATGCTAATGGCTTCATCTATGTATTTCGAACCCTCGGATAGTTCTTTTTATGCAGTTGCACTGAAAGATGGTGGAGTTCTATGGAAAGTTTCTATGAAAGATACGGTTTGGACAGAAGTTTCTAAACCAATTCATAATGATGTAGTTCATCAGGATTGTGATTTTAGTTTTTATTCTTCGCCTTCTCATCAGAAACTTTTCTTGGTAATGGATAAGATATTGACAGATCGTACGCACGATGTGTCTATCTATTCTATCAATACTCCGTTGATGAGTGAATCTGATATTATGCAGGTTGAAGAAGAAGTTGTAGCCGATTCTTTTGCATGGTATTGGATTGTTGTGGGGATATTGGCATTGTTGGGGCTTGGATATGTTATATATTTCTGGTTATCCCGGAATAAGGCGGTAAAATCTCTGTCAGAAAATGTTTCGACTGTTATGGGAGATATGCCGGAGGGGAGTAAGAAACAGGAAAATAGAGGAACTGAATTAGAGGGTGAAAATATACTTGTGGCTAAGCCCATTGAAAACTATTTCGATCGTAGTCGTTCGGCAATATCTTTGCTAGGAACATTTAATGTGAGAGATAAGGAAGGAAATGATATTACTTCTAATTTTACTCCTCGTCTGAAAAGTCTCTTGGTCTTATTGATTCTTTATACGGAAAAGAACGAGAAAGGTATTTTGACGCGGAAGATGACAGAAATGCTCTGGTCGGATAAAGATGAGATTGCTGCCAGAAATAATCGGAATGTAACATTACGTAAACTGCGTGTATTACTGGAAGAAGTGGGAGATGTAGAAGTGATAAGTGATGGTGGATTCTTAAAAATACGTTGGAATGAAAATGTATTTTGCGATTATTGTACTGCGCTTCATTGTATGGACCTATTACAGAAAAACGGAGCTCAGAAAGATGAAGTACTTTTGAATCAGATATTGGAATTGTTGCTATATGGTCCGCTACTCTCCAATACGATTGTTGACTGGTTGGATGAATTTAAGGATGCTTATTCAAGCCTTTCTATTGATTTGCTTAGAAATCTTCTGGATATTGAATATCGGAAAAGTGATCGTGAAATGGTGCTTCGTATTACTGATATTATGTTCCTGCATGATCCTTTAAATGAGGAAGCTTTGGCGGCTAAGTGCTCAGTTTTGTTTTTGGAAGGGAAAAAGGGCATTGCTAAAAGTGTTTATGACCGTTTCTGCAAAGAGTACCGTGAATCGCTTGGGGAAGATTATAAGATACCACTTTCCAAATTATGCGAATAACTCAATCTATTTATAATTAAGCGTTTAATTGAAAGAATTAAGCGCTTTTTTAATGCCTAATTAAGTCTGTTTTTTATGCTTTATTAATCTGTTCAGTGTACTTTTGTGGCAAGAGTTATCTATCAAAAATTCTAGTAATTTATGAAAAAACTTTATGCTACATTCCTGGTTATTGCATGCACATTGGTATCATTGCCTTGCAATGCACAGGCTGAATGGAAAAACGACTTTTCCAAGCAGGGAGAAATACTAAAAACGGTAGGAAGAGGAAACTGTGCTGTTACCGATGGGGTGTTCCGTTCGGTAGATGCTTACTCTTGTTTTGGAAACCCTGAGTGGAAAAACTATACGATGTCTTTTAAGGCTCGTGCACCTAAAGATGCCGAACAGGTACAAATATGGGCAGGTTTCCGCGCTTATAACCGCTTCGACCGATATGTACTGGGACTTAAAGGTGGATTGCAGGATGACATCTATCTGATGCGTCTGGGATATATGGGAACAGATGAGTTTCTGGGGGTACGTCCGCTTGGGTTTCATCCGGTACCGGGAGAATGGTATAATATAAAGGTGGAAGTATGTGGAAGCCGTATCCGTGTTTTCTTAAATAATGAGAAAGAACCTCGTATAGATGTGACGGATAAAAATGGTAATCTGGCTCCTTCAGGTCAGGTAACTTTAGGCGGTGGCTGGATAGAAACGGAATTTGATGATCTTGTTGTTACTCCTATGAAAGAGGATGCCTTGAAAGATGTAAAGGTGGTAGAATATCATAAAATAATAACTCCTCAGGAGAAAGAGAATAAGCGTCAACAGGAGCGTGCCAGTTATAGGACTGTTAAGGTAAATGAGCTAGTGGATAGCCGAACGGATATATCTTTGGATGGCACTTGGCTTTTTATGCCCGAATATCAATTGAATGATAAGGATAAAGCGATTTCTGTAGCTACAGATGATAAGAACTGGCATGTGATGTCTGTTCCAAATTTTTGGAATCCTATCCGTATCTGGTTACATGGAGAGACAATGCCTTCGCCCACAGGACCTCAACCCAAAGGTGTCTCGGATACTTATTATCAGCAGGAAACCGAGCGTTGTGAAGGATATACATTCGATTATAGAAAAACTAAAGCAGCTTGGTACAGACAATGGGTAGAATTGCCTGCAAATGTTGAGGGTAAAAATATGACGTTGACTTTTGATGCTGTTTCAAAGGTTGCGGAAATTTATATTAATGGAGAACTTGCCGGTTCACATATCGGTATGTTTGGTGAAATACAGGTTGATGGAAGTAAACTGTTGAAGTCCGGTAAAAATCTGGTTGTGGTGAAAGTGGTCAGTAAAACAGATGGCAGTGCTTCTAAATCTGGTAGTGCTGCAATTGATTTCTTCTATTCTTCTGTTCGTGAGAGTGAAAAGGAAGATGGGAAAGTTTCAGCGAAGAGTAATCTTTTGAAAGATATAGCCCATGGTTTTTATGGTGACGAGCCTGCTGGTATTTGGCAACCGGTGAAACTGACGATTACCAGCCCGTTGAAAGTGGAAAATGTATTTATTAAACCGAGTTTGGACGGAGCTACGTTTGATTTGACGGTGAAAAATCATGGAACTAAAAAGAATCAATTTAATCTCTATACTGATATTGTAGATAAAGAAACTGGTTCGGTACTTTATAGTAAGCTTTCTCTGCAAAAACTGGTGTTGAATGCTGACGAAGAAAAGATGTTCACTTATAACATAAATGAGTTGAAACCCCGTCTTTGGACTCCTCAGCATCCTAATTTGTATGATTTTCGTTTCCGTTTGATTGCTGCAAAAGGTCACGAATTGGATTGCCTGACGGAGACTTCCGGTTTCCGCACTTTTGAAGTGAAAGAAGGTTTGTTTTTTCTGAACGGAAATCGTTATTGGTTGCGTGGTGGTAATCATATTCCGTTTGCTCTTGCCCCGAATGACTTGAACCTGGCTAATACTTTCATGCAATTGATGAAGGCTGGTAACATAGATGTCACTCGTACCCATACTACTCCGTGGAATAAACTCTGGATGGGAGCAGCTGATAAGAATGGTATCGGTGTTAGTTTTGAAGGCACCTGGCCTTGGTTGATGATACACTCTACTCCCTTGCCTGATGCAAAACTGATAGAGATGTGGAAAGAAGAATTTCTTAGTTTGCTGAAAAAATATCGTAATCATCCTTCACTACTCTTCTGGACTGTGAATAATGAGATGAAGTTCTACGACAATGACAATGATTTGGAACGTGCCAAAGAAAAGTACCGTGTGATTTCGGATGTAGTGAAAGAAATGCGTCGCATTGATCCTACACGTCCTATTTGTTTTGATTCTAACTATCAGGCAAAAGGTAAGAAAGAAAAGTATGGTGCGGACTTTATGAATACTATAGATGATGGTGACATTGATGATATGCACGCTTACTATAACTGGTATGATTATTCACTTTTCCGTTTTTTCAACGGAGAATTTCAGAAAAGGTTTAAGATGGTTGATCGTCCGCTTATCAGTCAGGAAATGTCAACCGGATATCCGAATAATGAAACCGGACATCCTACGCGTTCTTATCAATTGATTCATCAGAATCCACAATCACTGATTGGATATGAATGTTATGATTTCTCTAATCCACAATCATTCCTTAATGTACAGGCATTTATTACCGGGGAATTAGCTGAGGCGCTTCGCCGTTCCAATGACCAGGCCTCAGGTATCATGCATTTTGCATTGTTGACATGGTTCCGGCAAGTATACGATTATCAAAAGATAGAGCCGTATCCTACATATTATGCATTGAAACGTGCTTTGCAACCAATATTGGTCAGTGCAGAATTGTGGGGACGCAATCTTTATGGTGGTGAGAAATTGCCGACACGTATTTATGTCGTAAACGATCGTGAGGATGGTACGGATCTGAAACCCACTTTATTGAGATGGGAGATACAGGATGAAACAGGAAAGAAATTAGTTTGGGGGGATGAAGAGCTTCCGGCTGTGAAGCATTATGGGCGATGCTATATTGAACCTAATATTCAGTTACCCGCTAAGTTGCCTTCAAATAAGGTAAATGCAAAGCTGGTTTTGAAGTTGACAGAAAATGGCCTGCCGGTTTCTGAAAATGAATATAATCTGTTATTAGCTGACAAAAAATGGAATATCGGTCAGGTAGCGGGAAACAAGAAGATTGTATTGTTGGATAACGATGGTACAAAAGCAGTTTTTGATTTCTTGAGGATTAATTACCAGACTGTATCATCTGTAAGAGAAGCTGTTAATTCTAAACAAAAGGCTGATCTTTGTGTCATTTCCGGTTTGACGAACTGTACGAATGAAGAAAAAGAACTTCTTCGTGGCTATCAGGCAAAAGGCGGTAAGCTTCTTTTGTTGAATAGTAAAGAAGCTGCCAAGATTATTTATCCCGAACATATTACCGGCTGGACAATGCCGACGGAAGGCGATATAGTTAATATGGAGCGCAATGATGCCCCCGTATTTGATGGCATTGGTGTGTTAGAGTTACGCTATTTTAATAATAACAAACGTGAGATTCCTACCGCTTGTAATGCTACTCTTCATGTGAATCGTAATGAAAATCTGACTGAGTTGGCTGGTCAGATGAAAATCCATGCTTACATTGATGGTGGTGCTCCGGAAGATCGGATAAATCGTATTAATTCAATGAGAGGTTTTACACTGATTCAGATTAAAGATGGAAGAGGAATTGCTACTGTTTCAACCATGTGTACCGAAAAAGCAGAGACGGATCCGATTGCTGGGAAACTGCTTGTTAATATGATTAATGATCTTATGAGATAATTAATAGGAAAAAACGGTTAATATGGAAATTAACTGTTTTTTAATACTCAATTAAGAGTGATTTCCGCTTTTAATTAATCTTGTGGAAATACTTTTGCTTTTAACATTTTTGCGCAACATATGTATAATAAATAATAACCTTTTAATACCAATACTTATGAGTCCATAAAGAGATACGTTTGATACAGATATGAGAGAATAGAGTTTTTTATAGCCTTTATTTAATACATTATATCATGAATATTTTATTAGAAGAACAAGCAAAAATTGGCAGAATTATAAAGAAAACTATTTGGGGAATTCTGCCTCTGGTATCTCTTAGTTTTGTCATGCAGTCATGTGACGAAAATAAGTTTCCAGTAACTCCGGTTCCGGATCAATTTGAATTTATTCCACCCAATGATGTTAACATTTTATCTGCTAAAGGTGGTGATGGACAAATTTCGTTGACGTGGGATGCAGCTGTAGAAAATACCTTGAAAGCTGTTCATGTAACGAATCAGAACACCGGTGAAGAAAAAGTATTACCAGGTACAGCTAATGAAGTTACTTTCACGGGGCTGACTAATTATGAAAAGTATACTTTTTTAGTGAAAACAGAAAGTTTGCAGGAACAACTTTCTTATGGAGCCACTATCAGTGCTAAACCTTTTGTGGCAGATAATATAAAACCAGGTGTAGTGGTTAATCTGGTTGGGTATAAACTTGGAGATAATACGGCTTTTGTGGTGTGGGAAAGTCCTGAAGACAATGACATTGAAAAATTTATTATTGCATTGGGTACTGAAACGATTACAGTGGATGCCGAGACTACTTATGGTACTATATATGGTAATTTAAGTCAGCCTTTAAAAGTTTATGCGGTAGACTACTCTGGAAACACTTCTGATGCGGCAGAGACTATGGCTAATGCGGCGGTAGTGACTATTGACGGATTTGATGATGGTGACACGGAAACTGTTCAGATTCATAAAGATCCTATAATCTCGGCTGTTGATGGATATGTCATTACATATTTCGGACAAGAATACAGGAGCGAAGTATCGCCACTTCCCGAGGTTTACTCACAAACTATGCCGGTAGATAATGACCAACCGCTGTGGTTGGATGGTGACAAAACACAGGGATCATGGCTTGAGCCTGTAAAAGTGACACTTCTGTCCGGTGGTAAAGAGATTTCTACTTATGAATATCTCACTTATAATAATATTCCTGGAACAGTGATGTTGACTCATGCTACGGAGCTTTATGATGAAGGAGTCACAGTGAAGCGTAATAATGATGGGAAGAGTTTCAATAGTAACCTTGGAAATTTTGAGAATAAAGGTACACCTATTTATGGAGTATACGATATTAATGTACTTGAGGATGGTGAGTATGAGGCGTATATTTACTTTGCCAATGAGAAAGGTAAGACTTTCACTATTACTATTGATGATGAAACTTCTGTGGAAGGTCAGACCGGACCAGAAAATTCTGCTAATTGGGATACTTATATTCCGGCACCCGCTGTCATTGTTGCCCTTACGCAAGGGACACATAAGTTGAGAGTAGACTTTCCGGCAGGTGGTTGTAATTTTAAGAAGATTGTTTTTAAGAAAATAGATAAATAAACTATGAAAACACTATCGCATACTACAGGAAAATTAATGCGGCTTACGTGGATAGGCATGTTGCTGCTTATTACTGGTATTGCCCAAGCACAGGTGAAGACTATCCAGGGTTTGGTGTTAGATGAGACCGATCAGCCTTTAACAGGTGCAACTGTATATACTTCGGATAAGAAATCTTCTGCCATAACAGATCTTGATGGCTTATTCAAGTTGACTAATGTGAATGTGGGGGATACCTTGGTTGTCTCTTACGTAAGTTACCAAACTTTCAAACAGGTAATAAAGAGTAGTGATAATTTCTTTAGAGTTGCTCTTGCACCGGATGAAAGAATGTTGGATGAAGTTGTAATTGTTGGATACGGACAACAGAAAAAAGCATCAGTTGTAGGTGCTATTGCACAAGTTTCCACAAAGGAACTTACGCAAAGTCCGGTATCAAATGTTTCGAATGCACTTGCGGGAAGACTGCCAGGCATGATTACAGTACAGCGCTCCGGTGAGCCGGGTAGTGATATGGCTAATATGTATATCCGTGGTATCAGTACTTTTGGTTCTAACCAAAGTCCACTGATTTTGGTGGATGGTGTGGATCGTGATATTCGTATGATGGATGTTTCAGAGATTGAATCAATCAGTATTTTGAAAGATGCTTCAGCTACAGCTGTGTATGGTGTACGTGGTGCTAATGGTGTGGTACTTGTAACTACCAAACGTGGTAAAGTGGGTAAAGCTACTGTTACATTTTCAGCCGATGCAGGTATACAGTCTCCGACTTCTATGCCGGAAATGGTAGATTCCTATAACATGGCAGTATTGGTCAACGAAGCTTTAGTCAATGATGGTATGTCTCCTAAATATACACAGGAACAAATTAATGCTTTTAGGTACGGTACCAATGAATTTTTGTATCCGAATGTGGATTGGGCAGAAGAGTGTCTGAAAAAATCGGCTTTAATGCAACAATATAATGTGAATATTACGGGCGGTTCGGAGAAAGTGAAATATTTCGTTGGTGCTAATATCCTGATGCAGGGTGGTTTATTTAAACATGGCAATTATAATGAAAATTATAGTACAAATGTAAAATATACCAAATATAATTTCAGAAGTAACCTCGATTTCCAGTTGAGCAGTATTTTTTCTGCAAAGCTGAACTTGGCTGGTGTGATAGGTGACAAACACCGTCCATCTCCCGGTGGTGATGTGAATACTATTTTTGACCGTATCAAGATTGCCAATCCTGACATTTCTCCTATTCGTAATCCAGATGGTTCGTGGGGAGTTTTTGAGACGACAAGTCTTAATGCGCTGGCTTATCTGACAGACACCGGATATGCTGATGAAAAGGAAACGGCGGTTCAGGCTACAGTAGGTATGAAAGCTGACCTATCTAAGTTGGTGAAGGGACTTTCTGTCAATGTTGATTTCTCATTCGATTTTAACAATGTATATGTCAAGAAGTATGGAAAAACAAGTGATATGTTCCTGTTTAATTCGGATGGTTCCTATACGCATAAGGCCTTTGCTAGTGCATTAGGCTTTGGAGATGAATTAAGTGTGTATAATAGTCAATATGTATTTGAGCCTTCTATCAATTATAATAATACGTTTGGTGATCATGAAGTTAGTGGTCTTGTATTGTTTAATGCTCAGGAATATGTGAAGAAAGGTGATGCATTGACACGTTTACCTTATCGTCGTTTAGGGCTTGTGGGACGTGCTACCTATAGCTATAAGAATAAATATTTGGGTGAAGTAAATATCGGATATAATGGTTCTGAGAACTTTGCTCCTGGACATCGTTTTGGCTTCTTCCCTGCTTTCTCTTTGGGTTGGGTAGTGTCTGAAGAGAGTTTCTTCAACACTAGTGTAGTGGATTATCTGAAGTTGAGAGCTTCTTACGGTCTTGTTGGTAACGACCAGATTGGTGGAGACCGTTTTCTTTATTTGAGTCTTTGGCAGAGTGCTGATGATGGTCAGTTTGGTTATCCTAATCCGACAGGCGGAGGCGGTGGTGTTAATGAAAAACGTACCGGTAACGAAAGTTTGACATGGGAAAAAGCTAAGAAGTTTAATTTTGGTGTTGATACTCGTTTGTTCCGAAGCCAGTTAGAGTTGACTGCTGATGTATTTTATGAAAGAAGATCAAACATCCTCACTAATGTAGATATCGTTCCGGGTACTTATGGTGGCCCAGCTATTCAGGCTAATGCCGGAATTGTAGAAAACAAAGGTCTTGAGTTTGATGCAACATGGCGTGGTAGAATTGGAAAGGATATAGAGTATTTTGTTGGAGGTAACTATTCTTTTGCCCGTAACAAGATTATTGAGAAACCTGAATCTCCACAGGCATATGACTATTTGTATGCTACCGGACGTCGTGTAGGACAACCTTTCGGATATGTAGCTTTGGGATTGTTCCAGTCTGAAGAAGAAATATTGGAGAGTCCGTCACAATTTGGAGTTCCCCTTTATCCTGGTGATATCAAATATATGGATGTTAACGGTGATGGAGTTATTGACACTAATGACCGCTATCCGATTGGTTTTACGGATGTTCCAGAAATGTTCTACAGTTTCAAGTTTGGCTTTAATTATAAACGTTTTGATTTCAGCTGTCTGTTCCAGGGCGCTGCCAATGTAACTTATAATTTCCAGACTTCGACAAATATTCCGTTTAACAACGAAAGAAGTACGCCTATTGTTCAATGGCTAGACCGCTGGACACCGGAGAATCGTGATGCAAGTTTGCCGAGAATCTCTTATTCCAGACCGGGTAACAATAACTATCAGACTAATACTTTTTGGCAAAATAACGGTAATTACTTGCGTCTGAAAAATCTAGAGGTCGGTTATCGTCTTCCTGAAAATTGGGTGAGTGTCATAGGAGCAGAAAATGCTCGTTTCTATGTCAACGGAACTAACCTGCTTACTTGGGATCATGTTCCGGTGTATGACCCTGAAAATACGAATGCCAGATATCCTCTGATGCGAGTTATTAATTTTGGAGTTAAAGTAACATTTTAAAAATGGAATCGAAATGAAAAAGATAAATTATCTACTGTTAATCCTTATATCGCCACTTTTGTGGGCGTGCGAAGGATATCTGGATAAGCCGGATAGCGATGATATCACCGTAGAGAAGGCTTTTGAAAGTGTGCGGTCGGCACGAAAGGTTCTGAATAACCTCTATTCTGAGGTACGAGGAGCTGCTTATAATATCAGTACGCGCAATATACCTTATGCTATGGCATGTGATGACGGTATTGCTGGTTATAACTTGTGGACCCAGAAATTCCAAAGTGGTTCTTGGACAGCGGATGATAACAGAGGTGCAGGAGATGATGCAGAGACAGATCCTCCTACTGTAAGCTTTTGGAATAACACTTACAAGAGAATCAGAAAAGCAAACTTGTTTATGGAAAACTTGTATCGCGCTACAGGTGACGAAGCTGACAAAGCTCGAATGATGGCAGAAGCCAAGTTCTTACGTGCTTTTTTCTATTCAGAACTTATCAGACGTTTTGGAGGTGTTATTATATTAGATCATTCTGTTGATCCCAATGATTACTCTTCATTGACGAATCAACCTCGGGAAACATTTGAGAATTCTGTAGAATGGGTTTGTAATGAATTGGCTGAGGCTGCAAAAGGCCTTCCGGCTGTTTGTTCGTCGGCTGATGTCGGTCGTGCCACTGATGCGGCTTGTTATGCGGCAATCGCAAGATTGAGATTGACTGCGGCTAGTCCTCTATTTAACACAGACAGTCCTGTGTTACCGAGTTATACGACTACCCAGTATTATGGAAACTATGATAAGAACAGATGGAAACTGGCTGCTGATGCCTGTCGTTTCGTCATGGAACAGAGAAGTCAATATTATGGGTTGGATTTGAGTAATGTGGATACTGCGGAACCGGATAGTTGGGAAAACTACTATCGCCGTTTCATAAACAGATACTTCATCGTGGGGAAGGAGTCCGTTTGGATCGCTTATGAGAAAGAAAACTGGGGCGGAGTCAAGATCCCTTGGAATAATCGTCAGTCTGGCGGTTGGAACTGGGTAAATCCTAGCTACCAGCTTGCTTTAGAATTCGAAATGTATCCCAGCGGTAAGATGCCGATGGATGAAGAGAGCGGTTATGACATGCAGAATAATGCTAATGGTAAAGATAGAGATCCACGTTTTAAGGCAACTATTCAGGCTCCTAATGCCACGTATGATGCTTATGGATTTGAACCATGGGCAGGTGGAAAAGCCTCTGAATTGCAGAGTCAGCGAACAGGTATGTGTTTGCAAAAATACATAGACCCCTTGTATAATGATGTGACAGCAGAGACACGTAACGTGCGTAAGAATATCATACATATTTTCCGCTATAATGAAATTCTTCTCAACTATGCTGAAGCAATGAATGAATATACTGGACCTACATCGGATGTTTATAGTGCAATTAATGCCATACGATCCCGTGTTGGTATGCCCGATTTACCTTCTAATCTTACTCAAGACCAGATGCGTGAGAAAATTCGTCATGAACGCCGTGTTGAACTGGCATACGAGGATTTCCGTTTCTTTGATATTCGTCGTTGGAGAATAGCCGAAGATGTCTGCAATGAATATATCCAGGGGTATGATGTGACCAAAGGTAAAGATGGTGGTTTTTATACCATTGTTAATGTGGGCGACCGTATGGTATTTGAGAAAAAACACTACCTGTTTCCGCTCGCTACGGCAGAGATTCTGATGAATCCGGCACTTGAGCAGAATCCGGGATGGCCTAAATTATCAACAGCAACGAATTAATAAATTGAATGGGAATTATGAAAAAATATATCTATTTATTTTTTATGCTAATGTGCATAGTAAGTTGCGAAAAGCCTGAAGAGGGCCTGGTAGCTGAGAAAAGCGTGAATGCTGATATTGTCCGTTTCCGGATTTACCAGAATCAGAATGTCTTTTTTGATGGCACAATTGACCAGGAAGGAAATACCGTACAGGTTACTATACCGGAAGGTATAGACAAGTCTGCTATCAGACCGCAAGTTTTGGTTTCAGCAGGAGCCGTGGTGACTCCTAAATCGGGGGAACTGCAAGATTTCACTAACCCTGTGGAATATAAAGTGGTCTCTGAGAATGGAGAGAATACAAAAACGTATATGATTACAGTTAATTATTAAAGAGCAAGCGATATGAAACGATATTTTATAGCACTGTTCATTTTGCCATTGTTACTGGTTGCATGTGACGATGATAAGCTTGAAATGATGCCACCATACATTTTCTTCAATTATGATGTAGATACGTATGTGATGGATATTGATAATCCCAATTTGGCAGATTTCACCGTTAAAGGAAGTATTTCCGCTCAAGGCTCTTTCGGCTCATTCGTTATGGGAGATCAAGAGTTGGGAAAGGAAGAGTTGGGAGATAGCCTTAACAGGCCGTTTGAGTATATTGTTCCGCTTAAAGGTAAGACAGCGGATTTTGATGTACCTTTTGTGCTGACTGATAGGATGGGAAATACAGTAACTAAACCATTTCATTTCCTGGCTTCTAGACCTATTGAGTCTTATCAGGTTAGCATGGGAGCTCAGTATAATCCTTATTTAGGATTCTTCTTTTCCTTTGAAGATCAGAAAGTTTATTCTGTATCTGAAATGATGAAAATGCCTAATCCTGACGGATTCTGTTTTGGCTACAATATCAATAAGAAGCAACCCATGTTTGTTTCTCCGACAGAACTCATTAATCAGACTGTCCTATCTGATTATAAAGGAAATCGTATTGCTAGCTTTGTTGGGGTTGTTGCTGTTGATGGGGTGAATTTTACTAAAGAAGTTTTTGATAATATGAAGAACGATGCTTTGATGTGTAATCTGAACCCTATTGAATATGGTACATTTACTAATGTTGTTATAAGTGAGGGGAAAGCTTACTTATTTAAGAATGAAGATGATTCTCTTAGAGGTATTATATTTGTTCAATCTCTGGAATCAGGGGTAAGCGGACAAGTACAGTTAGCAATAAAGATGCAGAAAGTTAATTGATAGAGGTAACAGATTAGCAATTTATTGATTAAATGGTAGTGAGAGTCATTTTCGGCTTATAAATTAAGTTGAAAATGACTCTCTTTTGCTATTTCTTTGGTTATATAATCGAATGAATGTATGAAGAAAAGATGGATAATATTGTGGCTGAGTGCGATGACTTTAAATGTTACCGCTCAGAATGAACCTTATAAGAATCCTGAATTATCGCCTTCTGAGCGTGCATGGGATCTACTGAAACGTATGACCCTGGAAGAAAAAGTAAGCCAGATGAAAAACGGTTCTCCGGCTATTGAACGCCTCGGAATACCTGCATACGACTGGTGGAATGAAGCGTTGCATGGAGTGGCACGCGCCGGCAAGGCAACGGTTTTTCCACAAGCGATAGGGCTTGCCGCTACTTTCGATAATCAGGCTGTTTATGAGACTTTTGATATCGTCTCTGATGAAGCCCGTGCCAAGTATCACGACTTTCAGCGCAAAGGCGAGCGGGATGGTTACAAAGGGTTGACTTTTTGGACTCCGAATATCAACATTTATCGTGATCCGCGTTGGGGACGTGGTATGGAAACTTATGGAGAAGACCCTTATCTGACTGCGCTGATGGGGCTGGCAGTAGTAAAAGGTCTGCAAGGTGGCGGTACCGGGAAATATGATAAAGCACATGCCTGTGCAAAGCATTATGCCGTGCACAGTGGTCCGGAATGGAACAGACATAGTTTTGATGCCAAGAATATTTCCCAACGTGATTTATGGGAGACTTATCTACCCGCTTTCAAAACTTTGGTGAAGGAAGGAAAGGTGAAGGAGGTGATGTGTGCCTATAACCGTTTTGAAGGGGAACCCTGCTGTTCGAACAAACAATTACTGATTCGTATCCTGCGTGAAGACTGGGGATATGATGATATAGTCGTTTCGGACTGTGGAGCTATTGGTGACTTTTATTATCCCAATCACCATGAAACTCATCCGACAGCTGCCGCAGCTTCGGCCGATGCGGTTGTATCCGGTACGGATTTGGAGTGTGGCGGTAGTTATTCTTCTTTGAATGAGGCTGTACGGAAGGGATTGATTTCAGAAGAAAAGATAAATGAATCGGTCTTTCGCCTATTGCGTGCTCGTTTTCAGTTGGGTATGTTTGATGATGATGCACTTGTATCTTGGTCGGAGATACCTTACTCGGTTGTAGAGTCAAAAGAACATGTGGCCAAGGCTTTAGAAATGGCGCGTAAGAGTATGGTGTTACTGACTAACAAGAATCATACGCTGCCTTTAAGTAAATCTATTCGTAAGGTGGCGGTGCTGGGACCTAATGCTAACGATTCTGTGATGCTTTGGGCTAACTATAATGGTTTTCCGACAAAATCTGTCACCATTCTTGAAGGCATTAAAAGTAAACTCCCGGAAGGAACGGTGTACTATGAGAAGGGGTGTGATTATGTAAATACTCAAACTGTATTTAGCTATTTCGACTGCTGTTCCTATAATGGCAAGAAAGGCTTTAAGGCTACTTTTTGGAATAATAAAGAACTGAAAGGCGAAGCCGCAGCAACGGGGCATTTCAGCGAGCCGCTTAATTTTGGCAATGGAGGTAACACGGTGTTTATGCCAGGAGTAAAGTTGAACAACTTTTCAGCACGTTTTGAATCGGTATATACTCCGAAGGAATCAGGTGAAGTATCTTTTATAATCTCTGCTGATGACGGTTCCCGTTTGTTCATTGACGGAAAAGAAGTGTACTCAGACTGGCATGACGGACCTGCGAAAGAGCAAATGTATCGCTTGAATGCTGTGAAAGGGAAGTATTACAAAGTTGTATTGGAATATTTTCAAGCTGGTGGAGAAGCCTCATTGAAGTTTGATATAGGTATTAAGAAAGAAATTAATTATAAAGAGGTAGCGGATAAAGCAGCTGAAGCTGATGCTATCATTTTTGTAGGCGGACTTTCTCCCACATTGGAAGGTGAAGAAATGCCTGTGGATCTACCCGGTTTCAGAAAAGGTGACCGTACTAACATTGATTTACCGCATGTGCAAGCGGAAATGCTGAAAGCCTTGAAAAAGACAGGTAAACCGGTTATTTTCGTATTATGCTCCGGCAGTACACTGGCGTTACCTTGGGAGGCTGAGAATCTGGACGCAATCCTGGAAGCATGGTATCCCGGTCAGCAAGGGGGAACAGCTGTGGCCGATGTCCTGTTTGGCGACTATAATCCTGCCGGACGTTTACCGCTTACCTTCTATGCTTCGAGCAATGATCTCCCCGATTTTGAGGACTATGACATGAGTAATCGTACCTATCGCTATTTCAAAGGTAAAGCCCTGTTTCCTTTCGGACATGGTTTGAGCTATACTATTTTTGATTATGGTAAGGTCAAAGTGGACAAACAAAACGTTCGTGCAGGTGAAGGAATGACTTTGACAATACCTTTGAAGAATACCGGTAAGCTGGATGGCGATGAAGTGATACAAGTTTATTTACGCAATCCTGCTGATAAGGAAGGACCGATTAAGATTTTAAGAGCATTCCGTAGAGTTTCCCTTCCAGCCGGTCAGACGGAAAATATCCGGATCGAATTACCCGCTTCGACATTTGAGTGTTTTAATCCGTCTACCAACCGGATGGAAATTCTTCCCGGAAAGTATGAGTTGCTCTATGGTGGAACTTCGGATGAGAAAGCCTTGCAGAAACTTACGATTACAGTAAAGAAATAAAAATCAGAACCTACTAATATCTAACACGAATATTTATGAAAAAGTATTTTCCTTTATTTGGGGTCTTCTACCTGCTTTGCGCTTTTTCGGCTCATGCAGGAGAAGGAAGATATACTATTCCGTTGACGGGAGGTGGCTGGTCGCTGTGGCTCGATAAAGAAGCGAGCTGGCAGAATGACCGCCTTTACCTTCCTCATGAGATAACGGATTTGTCATTGTTGCCGGTAAATGTCCCCACAGGTGGTTGGCAAACCCTAAGTCATAATCCCGATGCAGTTCCTGTTGAGGTACCGGGTACGGTGGAAGAATATCTCACTGTTACTGATAATCCTCGTCCGGAGAACTTTCGGGGAGTGAGCTGGTGGTATCGTAAAATTACGATTCCGGCAGATCAGCAAAAGAAACGCTTTATAATTTACTTTGAATCTGTCCGGATGCGCGCAGAGGTTTATCTTGACGGTAAGCTTGTGGCCTATGACCTGATTGGTGAAACACCTTTCCATGTGGATATTACCGATGAAGCAAAACCCGGAAAAGAACAGTTGTTGGCGATACGTGTCACCAATCCCGGAGGCAATTTCCACTGGCAGGATTTCGACATAATGAAATGGGGAGAATACAATATTCCTCCTTCAAGAAGCTTCACCGGAATTATCGGCAGAGTCAAGCTGGAGAGTGTGAATCCGGTTTTTATTTCTGATATCTATATGCAAAATACGCCTGAACTGACTAAGGTGAATGCCATTCTGTCTTTCACTAATGAAACATCTTCCAGCGTGAAGCAGGATGTGGAGCTGATAGTGAATGAAAAAGGCAATCCTGATAAAGTCGTATTCCGGCAAACCTTGAAGGCTATTTCGTTCCCCGCGGGAAATCATGAAGTGACAATTCTTGTCAATGTTCCCGATGCCAAATTATGGGATCTCTCTACTCCGGAACTGTATACTTGCAATGTGTTGATAAAGAAGGGCAAGAAGATGCTCGACCAGGATAAGAAAGATTTCGGTTTCCGTTGGTTTACTGTAGACGGTGTCGGTAAGGATGCTGTTTTGCGTCTGAATGGGCGGCGCATTATGCTGAGAAGTGCGATCAGTTGGGGTTACTTTCCGGTGACGGGATTGATAGCAACAACCGAAATGGCTGAGAAGCAAGTACGTACTGCTAAGAGTCTGGGCTTGAATATGCTGAATTTTCATCGTTGCATAGGCAGTCCGGTTGTTCTTGAAAAGGCGGACGAACTGGGATTGTTATATTATGAAGAGCCGGGGTCTTTCCACTCAGCCAATCATGATCCGTTTATTCGTACCATAGTGAATGAGAAACTGAAACGAATGGTATATCGGGACCGTAGTCATCCGAGTTTGGTTATCTTTAATCTGATCAATGAATTTGGCGGGCCGTTGTCGCAAGATAAAGCGCTTGTTGCCAAGCGCATGAATGATATGCGTGAGGCACATGCCATTGATCCCAGTAGAATCATGTCATTCACATCCGGCTGGGCAGGTAGTGAAGATAAAGAAGAAGACTCCAAGGCGCACATGTTACCGTTTGATACTACTCTGTATCGGAAAGGATGGTATGATAATCACCGTGCCGGAGGCCCTGAAACCTGGGTTGAGAATTATTATAAAGGTCCTAAAGACAATATTATGTACACCAGCAACCGTACGGAAGTTTATCTGCGCGGTGAAGAGGGTGCCATATCTACTCCTCCTCGCATCCAGATGATGTACGATCAAATAAAGAGTACGGGTAAAACAGGTTGGGACGGTCTGTTCTGGCAGAGCCAATATAAGGCTTTCACTGATTATTTTCAAAAGAAAGGACTTGCTCCTCACTTTGGTAGCCTCGATGCTCTGACACGTGCAATGGGTAATGTCTCTTTTGAACATCAGGGAAGACGTATCGAAGGTATGCGAATGCAGAACCTGGGCGATGCCTATATGGTGAACGGTTGGGAAGCGATGCCCTATGACAATCATTCCGGTATTGTGGATATCTATCGTAATCCTAAGGGAGATGCTTCTGTTTTGGCGTACTATAACCAGTCGCTGTATGTAGCCGTTGCTTCACGCAATCAGGTTGTTAAGCTTCCAGGCATAGCGACGGTAGACTTTTACATAGTGAATGAGGAAAACTTGAAAGGCGCTCATACGCTTGACATCAAACTGATTGCTCCCGATGGAAAAGTGGTTTATACCAGAAATGAAGAAGTAAACATTAAGGGTGGCGAGAACTTTGGCCAGCTTTTACTGGAGAATGTAGAGATTCCTATCAATGGAATGGCAGGTACTTATCGCGTAGAAGCCGGCCTGAAAGCAGGCGGTCAGGAGATCTTTGCTTTGGGAAATGACGAGGTGGTTGCTGTAAGCTGGCAAGCAAGTGATTTGGCCGGAAAGGGTGCTTATTATGGAAGCAATAATGATAAAGTAGCCGCTTTTTACAAACAAGCCACCGGTAAGGAACTTCCGGCGTTTACTTCTGAAATGGGAAAGCTGGACTGGCTTGTTGTTAATCGTTCATCACTGGATGAACCGGTTGTGATCCCTTCGGCTTATTTCAAGGATAAAGATGGAAAGTCCAGTTTGAAGGCTACTTGGTATAGTGAGGCAGATATGAACATTGTAGCAGCTGTAAAGAGTGCTACAGAAATTAACCGGACTTTCGTAGACGGTGCGCAACCTGATGAGTCGGTTCCTGCCAATCAGCCTTTCTCTGTTGTATGGGAGGGAGAGATCTGTCCGCCTGAGTCGGGGCAGTATCTGCTTGGTGTTGAAACGGATCGTGGAGTACGTATGTATGTGGACGGCCGGCAGTTGATTGATGAATATTATAATGAATCTCCCATGAAGCAGGATAGACCTGTGGTGATGGAAGCGGGTAAACCGGTAAAAGTTAGGCTGGTGTATCGACAAACCCGTCAGTCCGGTCAGATACAGTTGAAGTGGTCTCAACCCAGTGCTGCCACCATAGCTCCGCAGAAGTTGTTTGAGCGGGTAAAGAATGAGGGTACCACATTGATTCTGCTTGGCTCCACTGAAACCTGGATGAAGTCTGTTGCTGAATATACGAATACGGTATACAACGGTTATTATAATGTTGGGAAAGACTGGATTGGAGGAATTCATTTTGTGAAGAAGCATCCTTTATTTGAAGGCCTTCCGGTGGACGATGCTTTGAATTGGCCCTATCAGGTCGTAGTAAAGAATGGGGATCGTAGATTCGGCTTCCGTATGCAAGGAGAGGAGTTAGTGGTGGGCTCTTATCGGAGTACTCCGTTTGAATTGGGTACAGCAGTGGGAGTTATTCCTTGCGGAAAAGGGAAGATTATTTTCTCTTCTCTGGATATTGCTGATAATTTGAGTGATCCGTCAGGTCCGGCAGAAGTGGCTCGAAAGATTTTGTGTAACTATATTAAATACTCTTTGCGTTAGGAATGTAAGTTCACCACAGATAATACAAATCACCACAGATTACACAGATTAACACAGATTGATGAATTATTTCGTTGATTATTAGATCCATGAATCTGTGTAAATCTGTGTAATCTGTGGTGAGTCTTAATCCCTTTTTAGAACAATCAATAATTATGAATCGAAATAACGAAACTACAGAAACGTTTTCTAAGTTGTGGGTAACAGCTATGATAACCCTAACGATGATGCTTCCTGTGAATGTCGCCTGTTCGCAAACAAAGCAGCAGGTACCACAGCAAAGTATCAAAACTATTTATCCCACAAAAGACTGGGCCATATCCGACTTTGTTGTGACTGCCCCTGAATTTGGAGCTAAAGCTGAACCGGGATTTGATAATAGAGTTGCTTTTCAAGCAGCTATTGACGCTGCATATCAAAGTGGTGGCGGAGTAGTATATATACCAGCCGGAAATTATGAGTTCCGTAGTACGCAGGTCGGTACTAAAAACGTCAGAGTTCGTCAAGGCCGTTCGGAAACAAAGAAAGATTTTCATTTTGAGTATGTTTTGCGTCTCCACCCTGGTGTGCAGCTTCGTGGTGATTGGGCTGATCCGGCATCCCATAATGGGAAAGTCCTTGGAACAATTCTCGAAGTACGTGTCGGTAAAGACTCACCGAATTACGATGGAAGTGTTGAAAGCTGGTGGAACGACGGCCAGGCAGATAATGCGCTTCGTACCACCTATACCAGTATAGCTGATAGATTCATAGAGATGAACGCGGGCACTGGAGTTACTAATCTCTCTATTTGGTATCCTGAACAGGATATCCATCATGTAAAACCATATCCGTGGACGCTGTTCCAAACCCAGGGAGATTGTGCTACGATAGAACGTGTCACTCTTGTAAACTCTTACAATGGTTTTAATTCTGCTCCGAGTGAGTTACATTATGTTCTGAACAGTTATATGACGGCTCTTAATAAAGGTATCGAAGTGCATGTATGTACCGATATCGGACGCATTGAGAATGTCAGGATAAGTCCTGAATACTGGGCAAATTCCGGTCTTCCGGGAGCGCCTTCTCTTGAGGATGTAACAGCTTATACAAGGGCAAATGGAACGGGATATCAAATGCACCGTTCAGACTGGGAGTATGTTTCTTATCTGTATATATCAGGTTATAAAACAGGTGTGTGGATAGGGCGTGAACCCGGTTTTGCCGATGCTCCCAACGCTCAGTTGTATGAGGTGCATGTAGGCGGCTGCGGTAACGGGTTGTACGTTGAAGATGTCAATCCGTATGGCATACTTATATCCAACTCATCCTTCGGAGCGGGTCAAGATGGTAATGCAGTGTATTTCTATAAGGATTTCAGCACTTCTGTACAATTCAACGGTGTGGATTTCAAAGGTTCTGTCGTAGGTGATGGCGACGGAGGGGTCGTATCGTTTGAAAGTTGTACATTCAGTGAATATAATGATTATGCTCTTAGGATGAACAGGGGTAATGTATTGTTGTCCCAGTGCGAATTTAAAAAGAATGCCGGGCATGTCTATCTCGGAGCGAATATGCATACCTTGAAATCGGTTAATTCGGGCTATAAATCTAAACTGAAGGTGGATAATCACAGTACTTCCGCTAAAGTGGAAGTTATCACAGGGAAGAAATACTTCTTTGAGCCCATTCCTAAAAATGTGAAAACAAATATAGACGTGCATCCAAGACCGGTATCGGATAGAGTATTGAAAGCGGATTTAGCGAGGGCGACTGGCTTTAATAATGATCGTCCCGTAAAAGACGTATCGGCTGATTTGCAGTCTGCGCTGGATGCTGTGAAAGCCGCTGGCGGAGGTACGCTCTACCTGCCGGCCGGAAGATATTTAGTAAATAACCCTATAAAAGTGCCTTCGGGGGTTGAACTACGGGGATCATGGGATGTACAACATCACACACAAAGTGGTGGAACTGCCATATTTACCAATTATGATGGCGGAAACGCAGGAGAAAGCGGGCCTTCGCTCATACAGCTTGAAGCCCATGCAGGTATCAGAGGTATTACGCTGGCACAGCTTAATATCGCTTCCGATGGTTTTAGTGTTGAAAACCCGAGAAAGACCCCGTTCCTGATACAGGGACAAGGTCCGAAGGTGTATATTATAAACGTAACCATAGCTGTAGGTGACAAAGGGATAGACTTGGCTTCATACGACACGAGCGGGCATTATGTCGATTATCTGGGTGGTGTACCTTTAAGGGCAGGTATCTGGGTTGGCGGTGGCGCCGAAGGCGGATTCATCCGCAATATGCAGTTGAATCCTCATTACGGATCAAGGCTTCCGGAAGGGGGGCAAGGATATCCGGAAGTATTTATGATGCGCTTCGTACAGTCCAATTGCAGTGCGCTTAAATTTGCAGATGTCAAGAATCAGACTATTTTCAATAATTTCGTTTATGGCTCGGTATATGGAATCCATTTTCTGAAAGATGCAATAACAGGCAAGTATCCGGGGGAAATGACCGTTATAGGTCATGGTTCTGACGGGTGTACTTATTCTCTGTTTGTAGAAGATGCGGATAAGGATACTAAGATAGTTGCCATAAACTCAGAATTGGTCAATACTAAAATTCCAAATGAGCCGGTCAGGTCTTATGTTCTCATGGGAGATAAGGTCAATACCGATAAAGTTCATCCTGATGCTAAATTGATTTTGTACAATAGTGCATTTTGGGGCAGCCCTGTCATCGGGGCGATAATAAATAATGGTATTGTATCTTTCCAACAAGCTAATTTCTCACGTTCCGGTACGCAGGGGGTAGATGTTAGAGGTGGTAAAGCGCATGTCTATACTTCTTATTTCGCTCAAAAAATAGCGGAGACAACTGTCAAAGATGAAGGGTACGCCAGACTGGGAGCGCAGGGTAAATCGATAGAGTTTACTAACAACTACTATATTTCCGGTTTCCGGTTTAATAAGTCGGGAGAGGGATTGATTTATGGATCTGATAAGAAGTAGATGTTGCTTTAGGTATAGGAATGAATAAGACTCACCACAGATTACACAGATTCACACAGATTTATTAATCTAATAATCAGTAAAATAGAATCTGTGTCAATCTGTGTAATCTGTGGTGAATTCATTCATAACCAAAAAGAAACGAAATAAAGGCTGTACCGTGAACCGGATACAGCCTTTATTGGTAGTCGGGAGATAATTATTACACAGCCTCTTTAATAGGTATTAAACAGTCCCTTTAATAGGCATTAAACGATCCTTTTAATAGGTATTAAACGGTCTCTTTAATAGGTATTAAACGATTCCGATAATTACCCGAGCGGATTTTCATCCAATCCTCCGCCTCCGCCGGTGTTTCCACCTTCACTGCCTCCACCTTCGGGAGCTACGCCGATATAAATCGGTCGGTGTAGTTCGAAAGTACGCGGTTCTTTGGTGTTATAGTTTCCGGTAGAGAATTGCGTGGTCACCTTCACCGTCCACTGCCCCTCGGTGATGCCGGCAGGCAGTACGAATTGCAGTTTCTTGGGCGTGTTGGGGCTGACGCGTGAGGCGGGAATGAAGAACGATTTCGAACTGTCCGCCACGGAGGTCAACGTGATGCCTACCGAGGCGTCTTTCCCCACCAGTTTCAGTCCGTTGCCGGTGATGACCGCCATACCGCTGGCTCCCATCGGGGCACGGGTGGTGGCGTCAGCGTCAGCATACTCGGCGCTCACCATGCCGGCAATGTGCGGACCGGTGGCGGCGGGCTGCATGAAGAGTGTCAGTTTCGTCTGTTCCATAGCCTGTTTCAGGACGGTGCCGGGGCGCAGGCTGGCGTAGACTTTCACTTTCTCGCGGTCCACCGGGGCGGAGAGTTCCTCTTCCATGATGACGCCGCTGGCCATGGGTTGCACGTAGCACAACTGCGTGGCGATGTTGTAACCGCTGGCGGCTGCGGCAGCTACGGCCTGTGCCTGGAGGTCGAAGAGGTGGCGGATCTCACTTTTGTTGTATTTGCCGCTCAGCAGGGCCACATCGGCGGCGATGTCATCGTCAGTCAGCGTTTGCTCTTTGGTGTTTACTTTCACGGTGTAGTCCGTGTCGATGTCAGGGGTCAGTTCGTTGAGGTAGGCCTTCAGGTCCAGCTCGTTCTTGTAAGTTCTTGTTTCTGCCATGATTGATGGTTTCCTTTCTTGTTTGTGAGGCTGCGTGTCCGTCTCGTTCGGGTGGCGAAGGCGTGGTCTCGGATTAATAGAATGTTTTGCCGCTCGTGTGGCGGGTGGGCAAATATAACCTTTTTTCTTTTAATGGAAGGCAGAGGACTGACTTCTTTTGAAAATACTTTAATTCAGACCTCGCATATAGCCTGAAAATATTCTCCCTGACAGAGTATATGTGAAAGTTGAATGAATCAAATAATTTAAAGGGATAATTAATAAGATAAGGACCAAATCATGATTAAATCCTCATATTAATTGAAAATTAAGTGTAAGCTAATTGAAATATAACTGAAGCATTAATCTGTCGGGCTTACATTTGCAATGTGAAATAATAGACAATGGCAGAGGTATAGGTGGAAAGTTTTTTAATAATAGATATAAATAATAATATTTTATGAGAGTTAAGTTATTCATAGCATTGGGTATGCTTGGTATGAGTTTGTTCACTTATGCCGGTTCCAGACACGCCGCGGAGACTTCTTATCCGAGTTATAAAGGATTGGTAATGGCGGGATATCAAGGTTGGTTTCGTGGACCGCAGGATGGTACAAATCAAGGTTATGGCCATTATGGAACCGGAAAGCAATTTGACGAGAAACATTGTACCATTGATGCATGGCCCGATGTGAGCGAGTATGAGACAACGTATGAGACTTCTTTCCGCCATGCCGACGGAAGAAAAGCACGTGTATTCAGCTCTGCGGACAAGTCTACTGTAGATTTGCATTTCAAGTGGATGAAAGATTACGGAGTGGATGGCGTGTTTGTACAGCGTTTTGTGGACTATACCCGTGGAGATCAAAAGAATTCGGTGCCTAACCGTATCCTGGAAAATGCTTTGGAAGCAGCTTCCAAGTATGATCGTGCCATCGCTGTGATGTATGACCTGTCCGGTTTGAGAAGATCCGGTGAAGACTGCTCCATGATAATAGAAGACTGGAAGAGGCTGGTGGACAATCAGAAGGTGACTAATCAGTCCGGTGCGAAAACTTATTTGCACCATAACGGAAAGCCGGTAGTGGCTATCTGGGGTGTCGGTTTCCCCGACCGTCCTTACAATATCAGGAATATCGGCATGGAGCGCTTGATTGACTTCCTGCAAAATGATCCGGTATATGGCGGTTGCACGATAATGTTGGGTGTTCCTACCTTCTGGCGCACTCTGGAATCCGATTGTATGAATGACCCTTATCTGCATACATTGATCCGAAAGGCGGATATCGTTCTGCCGTGGACTATCCAGCGCTTCTCTCCGTTATTGCACAATGATATGGATCGTTTTCGTGACCTGGTTATTGGAGATATCCGCTGGTGCGAAGAGAATGGAGTAGATTATGTTCCCGCCGTAACTCCTGGGTTCAGTTGGCATAATCTCAGCAAACTGGAGTTTCCGGATGACGTAAAGCCTGTAGGCAGTATTCCCCGTCAGGGAGGACGCTTCTATTGGCAGCAACTTTCTACAGCGATGCTGGCAGGTGCGGAAATGATTTATGTAGCCATGTTTGATGAGGTGGATGAAGGTACCGCTATCTTTAAATGTACGGGCGATCATCCGGTTAGTGACATTGCCAAGTTTATCGATATGGATGGCCAACCTTCCGATCATTACCTGTGGTTGACTGGTGAGGCGGCCCGTATGCTCAGGAAAGAAATTCCATTGACATTTAAGATGCCCGTAAGAAATTAAACAATGAAACGATATCAGTTAATAATGGCTCTGTTTGCATCCTTTCTGCTTCTGGCGGAAGGGGTGCAGGCACGTATTACAATGCCGTCTTTCTTCTCTGACGGAATGGTGTTGCAGCAAAAAAGTGCGGTTGCCATTTGGGGAAGCAGTGACAGGAAACAGCGGAAAGTAACTGTAAAGACTTCATGGAATGCTAAGAAATATACGGCAGTTACCGATGAATCGGGTAACTGGAAAGTAAAGGTAGAGACACCTGTGTATGGTGGTCCCTACAGCATGGAGGTGAGCGATGGTGAGTCGGTACATATCAATAATGTATTGATCGGTGAGGTATGGCTTTGTTCCGGCCAGTCCAATATGGATATGCGGGTAAGCGGACGTTATGGTGATCCGGTGATTGGTTCGTTGGATGCCATTGTCACTTCCGGAAATCCCGAAGTTCGTATGTTTATGGTAGGAAGCAAGATGACGTCCGAACCACTGACTGACTGTGAAGGTATTTGGCAGGAAGCTTCTTCTGAAACAGTCCCCGAGTTCTCGGCTGCCGGATATTTCTTTGCACGCAAACTGAACCAGGTGCTCAAGGTACCCGTAGGTATCATCCATGTGAGTTATGGAGGTTCGCGGGTGGAAGCCTGGATGAGTAAAGAAGGGATAGAACCTTACAAAGAATTGTCGGATGTACACAATGCTTCTATTCTTTATAATGGCATGTTGAGTCCCGTAGTCGGTTATGGCATACGAGGCTGTTTGTGGTATCAGGGAGAAGCCAATGTAGATGTCCCCGACCTGTATACGCAACTGTTTCCTTCGTTGGTGAATGACTGGCGGAAACAATGGGGAATAGGGGAATTTCCTTTCTATTATGCTCAGATTGCTCCATTCAACTATAATAAGGGTGAGGGGAAAGGACAAAACTCGGCCTATTTGCGTGAGGCTCAGGCAAAATGTCTGGGTATTGTACCTTCTTCCGGAATGATAATTCTGACTGATATCGGTGATGCGCGTACCATACATCCTATGGAGAAGGAAACCGTAGGTAATCGTTTTGCATACATGGCCTTAGGACTAACTTATGGTAAGAAGGGTTTCCCCGTAACCGGTCCGTTGTATAAGTCTATGCAGATAGAGGGAAATAAGATCGCGGTATCATTTGATGAAGTAGGTAAAGGTTTGACTACATATCGCCAACCACTGACAGGTTTCGAAATAGCCGGTGAGGATAGGGTGTTCCATCCTGCCAATGCGCATTTGGGTAAAGATGCTCAAACGGTGGTCGTTTCCAGCCCGGAGGTACTACATCCGGTGGCAGTGCGATATGCTTTTAAGGATTATGTGAAAGGCTGTCTTTATAATATGTTCGGTCTTCCGGTATCTTCATTCAGGACAGATGATTGGTAACAAAAACATAAACATATAATTTTATGAAGAATAAACTCTGCATGCTGTTGTTGGCCTCAGGAATCGGATTGTTTTCCTGTGCAGAAAAGGATCTCCCCAAGGAGTATACCGATAGCGTGAATGTATTTATAGGGACTGGTGGACATGGCCACACTTTCCCTGGTGCAACTTTACCCCATGGAATGGTACAGTTGAGTCCGGATACCCGTCTCATTGGCTGGGATGCCTGTTCCGGCTATTATTACGACGATACTTCCATCATGGGCTTTACCCATACCCATCTTAGTGGAACGGGTATTGGAGACTATGGCGATATACTCTTTATGCCCGTAGTCGGCGAGAAACCTTTGATTGCCGGGACAGCAGAAAACCCGGATGAAGGTTATCGTTCTCGTTTCTCGCATGAACAAGAGAGTGCCCGGCCGGGATATTATCAAGTACTGTTGCAGGATGATTCTATCAATGTGGAACTGACCGCTACTTTGCGTGCAGGCCTGCATCGGTATACTTACCCTAAGGCAAGTGATGCCCGTCTGATTGTGGATATGGAACCTACCATTCATGGTCATCAGCATCCTGTTACTCAGATTCGTGTGGTGAATGATTCTACCATAGCAGGAATGAAATATACTGTTGGCTGGGCTAAACGTCACTATGTATATTTCTATGCTGTGTTTTCCAGTCCGTTTGATTATAAATTGTATTCGGGAACTGAGTATCAATCGGATAGTACATCTGTAACAGTCAATACCGCTAAGGCAGTGATTAGTTTTAGAAATCTCCCAGCTGACGGACGTGTATTGGCAAAGGTAGGTATCTCAAGTGTGGACGAAGAGGGTGCCCGATTGAATGTAGAGGCCGAAATCCCCAATTGGGACTTTGAAGGTGTCATGAAACAGGCGAATACTACCTGGAATGAAGCCCTTGGAAAGATTGATATCGAAACTTCGGACAATGATAGCCGTACTGTATTTTATACTTCACTGTATCACGCCTTTATCCAGCCGAGCCTGGCATCCGATGTAGACGGACGTTACCGTACAATGGGACATGAGATTAAGCAGGATGCTTCTTATACAAATTATACGGTGTTCTCTCTCTGGGATACTTTCCGTGCAGCTCATCCTCTCTATACCATCGTTACACCAGAGCAGAATCAGGCTTTCATTCGTTCACTGCTTCGTAAGTATGATGAGGGTGGTATCTTGCCTAAATGGGAACTGGCTTCTAATGAAACAGGTACTATGATCGGTTACCATGCCGTTTCTGTCATAGCCGATGCTATGATGAAGAAACAATGCGATTTTGATGTAAAGAAGGCGCTGGAAGCATGTATACGTTCATCGGTATATGATACTACGGGTGTTACGCCGATGATGGATCGCCAGATTCTGAATGGAAAACTGATGCCTGTATCCATTAAATATAAGAATGAACTGGGATATATTCCTTGCGATAAGGTAGGTGGTTCTGTTTCACAAGGGCTGGAATTTGCTTATAATGACTGGCTGATAGCCCAGATGATGAAGGAGCATAATCGTAAAGACCTTTATGATAAATATATGGAGCTTTCTAGGAACTATCGGAACTATTTTGATCCGGAAACTAAACTGATGCGGGGACGTCTGAGCGATGGCAGTTGGATTACGCCTTTTGATCCGGCATCCGTGCAACGTCCCAGTAATTACGTAGAAGGGAATGCATGGCAATGGGCATGGTTTGTTCCACAAGATGTAGAAGGACTGATGGAACTGGTTGGAGGACAGAAATCTTTCGAGGCCCATCTGGACACTTTATTTACTACAAGTTCCGAACTGACGGGTGATCCGAATGCCGCTGCCGACGTTACCGGAATGATTGGCCAGTATGCACATGGCAATGAACCAAGTCATCATATTCCATACCTTTATAATTATGCCGGTGCACCTCGCAAGACACAGGCTTTAGTAGACCATATTCTTCGTACACTTTACCATAATGATCCTAACGGGCTTTCCGGAAACGAGGATGTTGGACAAATGTCTGCTTGGTATGCATTGAGTGCTATGGGATTCTATTCGTTCTGTCCGGGCCGTCCGGTTTATGAAATTGGCCGTCCGATATTCGATAAAGTGACTATTCATTTGAGTAATGGGAAAGATTTTGTAATCCAAGCGAAGAATAATAGTGTGGAAAATAAGTATATTCGCTCCATGAAGTTGAATGGTGAGGATTTGGCGGAACCGAGATTCTCTCATTTTGACTTGATGAAGGGTGGAGAACTAATATTTGAAATGGAAAACTAAAAAGATGCTATGAAAAGAAGAATCGCTTTATGTGTTGCTGTATCGCTTTGTGCGGGTGTGTATGCGGGTAATAATCCCGGTATATATAAGAAAGGCTGGATTGATTTTAACAAGAACGGTGTGAAGGATATCTACGAAGATCCTTCGGCACCGATAGAGGCAAGAGTAAAAGACCTGCTGTCGCAGATGACCTTGGAGGAGAAAACTTGCCAGATGGCTACCTTGTACGGGTCCGGCCGTGTACTGAAAGATTCTCTTCCTACTGAGAAGTGGAAAGATGAAATCTGGAAGGACGGTATAGCCAATATAGATGAACAGGCCAATGGCTTGGGACGTTTCGGTTCTTCTTTATCATATCCTTATGTAAATAGTGTAGAAAATCGGCAGACCATTCAGCGATGGTTTGTGGAGCAGACCCGTCTGGGAATACCTGTCGATTTCACCAACGAAGGTATTCGCGGACTTTGCCATGACCGGGCCACCATGTTCCCTGCCCAATGCGGACAGGGGGCTACCTGGAATAAGGAACTGATCAGTGAAATAGCTCAGGTTACCGCTGAAGAGGCAAAAGCATTAGGTTATACTAATATTTATTCTCCTATTCTAGATATTGCACAAGATCCGCGTTGGGGACGTGTAGTAGAATGTTATGGAGAAGATCCTTTTTTGGTGGGAGAACTTGGAAAACGGATGATTAAAGGACTTCAGCAAGAAGGACTGGTTGCCACTCCCAAACACTTTGCAGTATATAGTATCCCTGTTGGTGGGCGTGATGCCGGTACCCGTACCGATCCACACGTAGCACCGCGCGAGATGCGGACTCTTTATATCGAACCTTTCCGTAAGGCTTTCTGCGAAGCCGGAGCATTGGGAGTCATGAGTTCGTATAATGACTATGATGGTGAACCGATTACCGGAAGCTATCATTTCCTTACTGAAATACTTCGCCACGAATGGGGCTTCAAAGGCTATGTAGTGTCTGACAGTGAAGCGGTAGAATTTCTTTATTCCAAGCATCAGGTGGCTGCCGATGCTGTAGATGGAGCTGCCCAGGTAGTAAATGCGGGACTGAATGTGCGTACTAACTTTACTTTGCCCGAGAACTTCATTCGTCCGCTTCGGCAGGCTATTAGTGAAGGAAAGGTTTCCATGCAGACGATTGATAGCCGTGTAGCAGATGTGTTGCGGGTAAAGTTTGGGATGGGGTTGTTTGATAATCCTTATAAGGGAGATGCCAAACATCCTGAAAAGGTGGTACATAGCAAGGAACATCAGGCAGTATCCATGAGAGCGGCTTTAGAATCTATCGTTTTATTGAAGAATGAGAATAATATCCTGCCACTCTCCAAAGATTTGAAGAAAGTAGCAGTGATTGGTCCTAATGCGAATGAAGTGCAGAACCTGATTTGTCGTTATGGTCCGGCTAATGCTCCGATAAAGACGGTATATCAGGGAATAAAAGAGTATTTGCCTGATGCAGAGGTTCGCTATGCAAAAGGAACAGACATTATTGATAAATATTTTCCGGAGAGCGAGCTTTACGAAGTACCATTGGATCAGGAAGAACAGGCTATGATGGATGAGGCTGTAGCCTTGGCAAAGGAATCGGACGTAGCCATCATGGTACTGGGAGGAAATGAGAAGACGGTGCGTGAGGAATATTCCCGTACCAATCTGGATTTGTGCGGACGACAGGAAAAACTATTGCAAGCTGTATACGCAACGGGCAAACCTGTGATCTTGTTATTGGTAGACGGACGCGCCGCCACCATCAACTGGGCTGAACGTTATATTCCGGGTATCGTACATGCTTGGTTCCCGGGAGAATTTATGGGAGATGCTGTGGCACAAGTACTTTTCGGTGATTATAATCCGGGTGGTAAATTGGCGGTAACCTTTCCCCGTTCGGTAGGGCAGATACCTTTTGCTTTTCCTTTTAAACCGGGTTCCGATTCAAAAGGTTTTGTACGTGTTACCGGTACGCTTTATCCCTTCGGATATGGTTTGAGTTATACTACTTTTGCTTATAGTGATTTAAAGATAGAGAATCCGGTCATTGGTGTACAAGGTAGTGTGAAGCTGAGTTGTAAAGTGAAGAATACAGGAAAAGTAGCCGGAGATGAAGTCGTTCAGCTTTATCTGCATGATGAGATGAGTTCTGTGACTACATATGTAAAAGTATTGCGTGGCTTCGAACGTATCCATCTGGAACCGGGCGAAGAAAAAGTGATTGATTTCGTGCTTACCCCGCAAGAGTTGGGATTATGGAATAAGGATAATCATTTCGTAGTAGAACCGGGCACGTTTGCGGTAATGGTGGGAAGTTCTTCACAAGATATAAAGTTACAAGGAAAATTTGAAGTGAAATAATTACTATCTTTGCTATGTGATATGAACCATAGTCTTTAATCATCATGAAATGGCAACTTTGTAAATAGCTTCGTTTAGTATGATAGGGCAACAGCTAAGTCTGTTGCCCAACTTGATTGTGACCGTTTCCGTCACAAGATATTAATACTAAACATACCAAAAGAAGTAATTACAATGAATACGAAAACATATCCGCGTACCAACGATTATCAGACTATCTATTTGAATACCATTATCAACAATCCGAATATCATAGTTGGTGATTACACTATTTACAATGACTTTGTAAATGACCCGGCTCAATTTGAGAAGAATAATGTCCTCTATCATTATCCTATCAACCAAGACCGCCTGATAATCGGCAAATTCTGTTCTATTGCCTGTGGGGCAAAGTTTCTTTTTAACAGTGCTAACCATACATTGAAATCCTTGTCCAACTACACATTCCCCTTGTTCTTTGAAGAATGGGGATTGAATAAGAAAAATGTAACTTCAGCATGGGATAATAAAGGCGATATCATTATAGGCAATGATGTCTGGATAGGTTATGAAGCCGTTATTATGGCAGGCGTGCATATCGGAGATGGAGCTGTCATCGCAGCCCGGGCAGTAGTAACTAAAGATGTTCCTCCCTACACCATAGTGGGAGGAACACCTGCCAGGAAAATACGGATGCGATTTGAGGCAGAGACAATCGCCAAGCTGCAACAGATACAATGGTGGAACTGGCCTGTTGAGAAGATACGTCAGTCCTTACCTTATATCATGAATGGAACGGTTGACAGACTTACTTAATTCCTCTCTTTGTATTAGAATCATATCCCCATTTTTCACTTTATGCTTCTGAGGTGGTTTGTTTCCTGAAATCGTAATGATACCATCTTCGAACATACGTTTCACCTGATTGGCAGAGAGTGAGAAGCGCCTTCTGATTAATGATGATAATTTGAGATCAAACTCAAACTCGCACTTGATGTGGATTTTGATAACCTCATTGGGTAGATTCAGCAAATCTTCCAATGAGGTATTAGGAATGACTTCGTATTCTACACTACCATAATCCAGCCTCAGGTTATTCTTTCTCTCCATTTCAGTAGAAAAAGCATACTTCCAGGCTGTGTCTTTATCATTCATTGAAAAATTATGGAATAATGTCTTGTCAATCAAATCCGGTTTACTGCGTGATAACAAAGTGAGGTTGCAGGTGTTGTCACACTTCACGCATCTGTAAATCAACCATACATCTATGTTCTTCTTTTGAGCATTCATCCTGAACTTGTCGCTACAATAAAATCGGTCACTCTCGCAGTGACTGCATTTCTTAATTAATAAAGGGGTATTCTTCACCTTTACTTCCCATGTAATTGTTGTCTCCATAAATAAACTATTATCTTTCTTTGCGGGTTAAGTAATTTTCCGGCAAAGTTGGATATTAGCCATTTACATAATTCACAAGATGTCACAAGACGCTATGAAAAATTCTTTGTTTACCTGTCAAGTTCATCCATCATTTGGGTTATTTTCTCTTTCAGTTTATCCAGAAATTGTGTCCTGCTTTTCTTCCTGTTCCTGATTTCAAGAAATATCCGGTAGAAATCACCAATCTCAATATCAAAAAGAGTTTCGCAGCAGAAAGCAATTTCTTTCAGGTTCGTGTTACCATTATTAAAGCATTTTCCGGCATATAGTGCATAAATGAATTCTACCAATGAAACCTTACTTTCCGTCCATTGCAATAGTTTGCTTTCTATGATAGAGGTGAACTTTAGGTGTAGTTTCTCCGATAACGCATCAATCTCCGTGGAGAGATAATGAGTGAGTTGCTTATTTGCTAAGATCTCTGCTACGCTGGAATCATGCAAAGTGGAAAAAGAAGTATCTCTGTCCAACGAGTGGCAGTGAACATCTGAAAGGATATCATAATGCTTTCTCATGAAATACAGATGATCTGAGTCTGTTTTACCGGCTTGATAATAGTTATAGAAATTCTTGTCCGAAGAGATATTCTTCAGACTTTCATATTCCTCCTTCAGGTATTTATATTGAGCTGACGGTGATTTCCCGATCCGATTCCTTTCAATCTGATACAGACGGATATAAAATATCAGTAGACCGGATATTTGTGGTTTCCGGACTTTAAAGAAAAGAATCTCCTCCTCGGGATTAATAAACTGATAGTCCGCAATGGTTGCTTTTAGTCGGGCGAGTGAAGTCTGTATGAAGCCGACTATTTGCTTTATCTTATCAAGGATATCAATATCTTGTTGCTCAATTCTTTGGATTTCTACTTCTATGTCTTGCTTAATGTTCTTTACGAAATTCTCCATTCGCATTCAGCGCATCCATAACTTTCAGACGGTTGCTGCAAAACCTGCTAAAAGTCTGAATAGCAAATTACAATTGCCTTGCAGAGACAATGTAGTTAATACTAAAAATGATAAAATGAAAAACCTGTCTGAATAAGAATTATTCAAACGAAAGAAATTAGCCTGTGGTTTGTGAGGCTAATATTAAGCAATAACAAATTTAAGAATTGTGCCCAAAATAGTTGCTTTTAGAATTCGGGGCAAATATAGCTCTTTTTTTGTAAATCCCCTAAATCTACAGTCAAAATGTAGATTCAGAGGATATTGAGTATAAAGAGTATTGAATTGAACTATCAGAATATATATTGTACACCAAACTGGTATCCGATATACAGTTGTTGCAGTTTGGTAGACTCAGTCTTTTTCCATAAGGAATGGTTCGGGAATATTTTGCTGTTGCTCACATCTTTGGTCATCATGTAGTTTATGCCTACCCCTCCGAACAGCTCAATATGCTTCCCGATTCTGAAGGACGGAATGAGTGAGTATCCAGTATTCAAAACAGGTTCATCCGAATCGTTTCCGATGGTTGAGGCTTTAAGTTCATTGTTAATCCTGAACCAGGAGGTAACGGGAATATGAGCACCGAATCCACCTTCAGCCACCAATGAGTTATTCTCAGTTTTATGGTTATATCCAATGCCTATAATGCCATAAGTGTATCTGCCGCCCGAACGGAATGTGGCTACCGTACTTCCCAATGCATCATAAGTGACGGCAACCCCCATCTCACCATTTTTAATGATGTTGATTAATCCGATGGGGCAGTCACTCTTATCCGCTATATTGACCAGTCCGGCAAATTGTACGCCATTGACCTCTTTTGCAATGTTGACTAATCCGGCAACCTGCAAACCGTTTACTTCTTTGGCAATATTGACTAATCCGGCGAATTGGAACCCGGTCATTTCAGAAGCTGTATTTGCCAACCCTGCCATCTGGAAACCACTGAACTTATGCTTATTTATATTAGCCAGTCCTGCAGACTGCACTCCCTGTCCGTCATTTCCTACATAGTTTGAAAGTCCTGCCATTTGGAAACCTTTGGCATCATTCAGAATAATGTTTGAGATACCTCCCCAGGTGAATGCCTCTTCGTTTCTGGAAATACCTACAAGTAAGTTGAGTGAAACAGTATTCGTATACTGATGCGAATAGGCTCCATTGGTACTCAGGGGCGGGACAAAGCTCAATTGAAATACGGTTTTCTTCTCTTCATTGGATTGAGCAAACAATGCGCTATACACTAATACACATAGTATTAAAGCTAAAATCTTCTTCATCATTTTGGTTTTCTTTGTTACTAATCTTTATATTTCTATCATCTTGATTTCGGTTACAAAGATAAGTCTGATAACGTTTCCTTAGAGAGTTTGTAGACGAACCGTACTGTTTCTGATGACGAAATGATGAATATGAGTGATTATTCTTATACTTTGGCTTAGTTTTCTTTTAGCGAGAGTATAACTTCTGTGTAAATATGCTTGCACCGAATACGGAGTCTGTAATCAGTCACCCATATATGAGCTCCTGAATGTAAGCACATCAGCGTCATTATAGTTTTTTGTTTTCATGTTTGATTAATTTGTTGTTCTATTTATTTTCGTATCAAATAATATATAGATACTCCAATAATTGGTAAAAATAGGATGATAAGAGTATATAACACCCTATACTCCTGCGTCTTAGATCGTACTATTTCACGAAGTACGGCTATATCTAGCAGAATAACTGAAATAATGCCTACCAGTACTATATCCATAATATTTTATTGTCTAAATTCTTGTTTCAAGTATTGTTCTTCTTCTGGTATTATTCTAATAGAATTACGGATATATAAAGCACTTAGAAACCAAAGTACAATAAGAGTGATGACGGAAGTAATTGTTACTATTATTGTTTTTTTTATCAATTCGGAATATTTCATACAACTTAATTTTTCTGTTTCTTTATCAATGTGCATCCTTTCAAATGCTTCCTGTTTATCGTACATTTGATGCTTTAATTTGCATACATGGATTTTACAATCCATAAGTAGGATTGCAATTAAGAATTTAAAGATAAAGAGATATTATGTATAGACCAATAGGGGGGACCTTTATTTTGTTAAACAAACGAATTTCTTAACATGGGTTTATTATTTGAATATTTTGCTTCTGATACGGCTCATGTGTACGGGAGTTATATTCAAATACGATGCAATTTCTTTCAATGAAATAAATTGCAAGACTTCTGGATACCTTTCCAGTAGTTTGTCATATCGCTCTTCCGGTGTTAATCTGTACATATCCAAATAACGTGTATATGTTTGGAAAAATAGTTGCTCGGCTGCAATTCGTGCTACACGCTGGTTCTCGATAGTTTCTTCAAATAGTTGCTTCAATATTACAGATGAGCAGATATATACTTTGCAAGTAGTTAATGCCTGTATATTTAGCTCTGATTTCATGTCATAAAGGCAGGCAGGATAATCAGCAACGAATTCATTTGGAAAAGAAAAACCTACATTATATTCTTTGTGCTCAAATTTATTAGTGCAGAAGTATCTGATGACACCAGACTCTATAAAGCCCCAAAAAGGAAAAACATCGTTTTCTTTTGATAAATATTCTTTTTTTTATAAGTATGAATTTTCCCGTGTTTAAGACATAAACTTTTGAAGAAATCCATATCTATATTTGCTATATATTGATTAAATAAGTTCATTTTAGTTCCGCATTTTGTTTCTGTTCTTGATTCATCAGCTGCCATACGGCTTCTTGATATTTTAGTTTGGCGAATGTTTCATTTTTATATCGTTTGTTTTGCCCATACATTGTTAAAAAAATAGTTATTCCACCCAATAGTAAGTATATGTTCTTCATCTTGTTCACTATTTGTAGATAATTGGCAAATTAACGAAGATTTATGGAAAAAAGACTTGAACCTATTCAAAATTTTGAGGAAATGAGCATCTTTTTGTGGATATGACTGACTCCAAATCGTTTTTCCGTCATAAATGCATGTATGTTCAATCCTAAGAACTTCAAAGTAAGAGGGGGCATCCTTTAGTGTGATAGACTAATCCTCAGCGTGCTATCAACTAACTATCGGGATGCAAGAAACTATTCTCGGAGATGCATGAAATTATTCATACCATAATTATTCTTTTGTCTTACAACAACTGTACTATTTACTTACAACAGTTATAATTCTATCTTACAACAATTGTTGTAAGAATAAAAATATGCATCTTGAAAATTAGTTTCTTGCATCGTAGCGATTAGTTCCTTGCATCGTGGTGATTAGTTGCTTAACTTAAGCATCTCAAATGCAATAAGCCTGATAGTTCTTCCTTAAAAGGCTTGTAAACGGCCGTGCTGTTTTTTATGACGAAATTAAGAATATGAGTGACCAACTTCTTTTCTTGTATATTCATACTGCTTCATTGGGTTTGCAAAAATAGCGTTCGGATTTTGCATGCGCTTGTAAAAAAACGCCATTTTGCTATACGGTTCTGAAACGTTGTCTGTAATCTGATGGAGTAATTCAATCAGTGCTAATGTAGATTGTCTCTTAATCCATGATAGTGTTTTGGCATTGACCATATCCGTGAGGCTTTCGGGAATACCCGGAATGAATAGGGTATCTATTTCATAATCCAGAGATTTTTATTATTGGAAAAACTGACTTCCTATCATGAAATGTGCTTAGTGAAAGAGGCGATGGCTTTTTGAAGAATAGACGTTTTTCTTCCAAATGTACTTTTATGCTTGCATAATTTATATATTTGCAGCATAAAAATCTTGTATTATGTTAAGAAAAGCACCTTTTTTCTCATATGTTGTAAGAATGGTAACATTCTTTGGTTTTCTTGGGCTATCTCTTTATATGAATGCCCGGAATATACAGATTAAGGATATTCCCCATATAGATAAATTGTCCACGAATGTCATCAATACCATTTTTCAGGATTCTGAAGGGTATATATGGTATGGTACAGCGGAAGGATTATGTCGTGATGATGGTTATAATATCCATACATTCAGGTCTGACTTTAAAGATCCGGATATGATGCCAAGTAATGTGATCACTTGTCTGGGAGAAGACAGTATCACACATAATATCTGGATTGGAACTGATAAGGGGTTATATATCTTAAATAAACAAACTTACACTATTGCATCTGCGGATATCGCAGAGCTTAAGGATATCAATATAGAGGGAATCATAGTGACCTCAGATCACTCTATATGGATAAATGTCTATAGAAGAACGTTCCGACTTTCGCCAGAAGGAGAGATTCTGAAAATATACTCATTGCAATGTTCTACGGGTCCGGGAGAGGAGTATGTACTGTATGAAGATAGAAAACATCAACTGTTGCTCTCTATATCTGGTAAAGGATTACATAAATGGAATAAGCAAAAGGATGAATTTGAACTATTCTTCCCTTATACTGCTAGGATAAGTGATCTTATACAAGATAGAGAGAAAGACTATTATTGGCTGGCTTCCTGGCAACAGGGGATTATTCGTTTGGATCCCTTGAATTCTGTTAAGGAATTGCAATATGTTCCTCAACCATTACCTATGAATTCTGCCGGGCAAATAGCCAAGACGGCTTTACATCTTGTGCAAGATGATGTGAACAACTATATTTGGACAATATCATGGAGTGACTTGTTTGCCTATCAGGTCACAACGGGTGGACTGTTGAAGCAGGTAGATACCTCAACGTTTTTGCCGCAATACAACAAAGCATTAAAGCGTATTATTAAAGATAGGGATGGCAATCTTTGGGTGACTTCTCTGGATAATCACAACTTTATCATCTATTTTGATGAGGATAATTTGCATGAATACAATATCGCCCCATTGGAAAAACAAATAAAGTGGACACCAATTTTTGAAAATCTGTGTAAGGATGAGAAAGGAATATTTTGGGTTTTCCAAAGGCGTCTCGGACTTTGTATTTATCAACCGGAGAAAGATAAAATCGAATGTTATACCAGTTCGAAAGCAGTCAGTGACAGTCCATTTCTGGTACTTTCTTATTTGCTGAAATCAAAAAAACAAGGGCTGGTATGGGTAGTACCGCAAAGTAGCTGTGAATTATATGGCTTGAGCCAGAATAATATGGAGATAGAAATAGAACGTAGGGTGAATTTGTTTTCGGTATCAAAGACCTATGATGTTATCAATTATTTATTTGAAGATAATGACGGTAACCTTTGGATTGCAGCAGGTAATCATTTGTTTATCTACCAGATAGAAAGTGAGAAGTTGGAGCTTGCTTCTGATAATATAGGTGTTATCAAAGGTTTGGCTCAAACAGAGGATGGTATTATCTGGGGTATTGTAAAAAATAAAGGCCTCATCAGGATTGACAGGGAAAGGCATATGACAGAATATTCTGCCCCTCATTCTTTTCTATGTGTAGCTGCAGATCATAATAAATTATGGCTGGGGACTGATAAAGGAGGTATTATGTTATTTGATTCTGAAACCGGTTCTTTTGAAGATTATAATACGGCATGTGGAGTAAACGGAGACAAGATTAGCAATATCATAGTGGATCGTTTTCATCATGTATGGATAACAACCAGTAGGGAGGTCAAGGAATTTAATCCTAAGAATGGAGCTTACAGAAGTTTCTATGCATCCAGTAAGAATATTGGTTTCAACCGTTTTCTTCCCCAGTCTGTGTTTGAAGATGCTGACGGGCAACTTTACTTTGGTGGTATTCCTGGTATATTATCTATTTCTCCTTCTCAACGTCTGGACAATATTTCCCAACCCAAAGATATTCTTATAACTGATATACGGATTATGGGACGGAGTATTCTACTGGATAATAAACGGCCGGGTAAATCATTGAAAGTTGTTGATATATATCCGGAAGAACAAAATATCGAGATACAGTTTTCATCTTTAGACTATCAGAATAGTTCGCGGATACGATATGCATATCGCTTATCCGGAATAGATAAAGAGTGGATATATTTGTCGGCAGGAAAAAACTCAGCTTTCTATAATAAGTTGAGTAAAGGTAAATATGTGTTTCAGGTAAAGGCTACAGATGGAAATGGTTTGTGGAGTGACCATGTGGTTGAGATCAGCCTTAACCGCCTTCCGGCCTGGTATGAAAGTTGGTATGCTTATACGGTATACGTATTGTGCATACTGGCGATTACCTACTATTTCTATAGAATGGTACGTAATCGCATTCGTATGAGACAAGCCATAGCAATGGGGAAAATTGAGCGCCAGAAGATAGAAGAAATCAATCACGCCAAACTGCAATTCTTTACTAATATCACACATGAACTACTCACTCCTTTATCTATAATTTCAGCCTCTGTGGATGAACTAAAGGAAGAAATACCAAGTAGTTCGCGGCTTCTTCAGGTTATGGAGAACAACACTTCCCGCTTAATCAGACTGATCCAGCAGATTCTTGAATTCAGAAAGGTAGAAAACGGAAAGTTGAAGTTGAAAGTTTCTTGTGGTAATATCAGCTTATTCCTGAAAAACTCCGTTTTGGCTTTTGCTCCTTTGGTAAAGAAGAAAAAATTATCTATTTCTTTGGAGGCGACCGAAGAGTGTTCTGGATATTTCGATGTAGATAAGTTGGATAAGATTATATATAACCTGCTTTCTAATGCTGCTAAATATACTCCTGAAGGAGGTGCCATAACCCTATGTCAGTCTTATGATGAAGAAACCGGATTACTGAAAATCACTGTCAACAATCCGGGAGAATGTATTCCGGAAGAAAAACTGGCGCATTTGTTCGAACGGTTCTATGAAGGTGAATATCGGAAGTTCCATACTATTGGTACCGGCATCGGCCTTTCATTGACAAAAGATCTGGTGGCATTGCATCATGGCACTATCCATGCCTTTAGCAATAAAGAGGAAGGCAATACATTTGTGGTACAAATACCTGTGCGGCGGGAGGCATTCAAAGAAGAGGAAATTGATGAAAGTATGGAGTATGCAGCTTATAATGTTCTGCCTATTGGTGAAGTAGAAGAAGCAGTTGCTACGGATATGGCTGAAAGAGAACCGGGTAGTTCCTCTTTATTGCTGGTAGAAGATAATGAGGATCTTTTGTCGTCTATGGTCCGTTTGTTGCAGGGCAGATATCATATCTTACAGGCAAGAAACGGGGTAGAGGCATTGGCTGTGCTTGAAAAAGAAGAAGTGAATCTGATTGTTTCGGATATCATGATGCCTGAAATGGATGGAATAGAATTATGTCGCAGGATTAAAGAGAAATTTGAAACTTGCCATATTCCAGTCATCTTGTTGACGGCCAAGATAACTGATGAGGATCAGGTAATGGGGTATGAATCGGGGGCAGACGGTTATATCTGCAAACCACTCCGCTTGTCTGTTTTATTAGCCAAGATAGACAATTTGTTGAAGAAGAGTAACCGTATGGGAATAGATTTTCGTAAGCAATTAGTGTTCGAAGCTAAAGAGTTGAATTTTACTTCTATGGATGAGGCTTTTATCCAAAAAGCAGTGGATTGTGTGAATGCACATTTGGATGATTGTAATTTTGAACATGCACAATTCTTGGCAGAGATGGGAATGGCGAGAACTACTCTGGCTGATAAGTTGAAGTTATTGACGGGGCTTACTCCTTCTGGATTTATCAATAATGTTCGTCTGCAAGCTGCATGTCGTTTGATAGATGAAAAGAAGAAAATCCGTATTTCAGATCTGGCTTATGCAGTGGGATTCAATGATCCTAAATATTTCAGTCTTTGTTTCAGGAAGAAGTTCGGACTGTCTCCTACAGAATACATGATGAAGTATGAGAATTGAATTTATTAGCGAGAAAGTACCTTTTTGAACCATCAGTCTCTCTTTTCCGGTAATAGTTCTCCTTCTTTTTATTTATATTCCTCTACTTTTGAGGACGTGAATTAATTCTAAATATAAATATGAATTTAAAGAAGGAAACTATGATTAAACTAAAAACGGCAACATTGCTGCTTGTCTTTGCATGCACCTTTTTCTGTGTTTGTGATAGCAGTGCCAAGACTGGAAAAAATTATTATGTAGATGCCTTGCAAGGTAACGACGATGCTAATGGATTGAGTAAACAAACAGCTTGGAAAAGTCTGGAGAGGTTGAAAGATATTCAGCTTCGTGCAGGAGATTCGTTACTATTTCGAAGAGGGTCTGTTTTTATCGGCATTTTGGAACTCTCAGCGAAGGGGAAGGCTGATAAACGGGTTATTATAGATGCTTACGGTATCGGTAGAAAACCATGTATCAAAGCACCGGACGCTTCACTATATACAATATTAGTACAGAACTCGGACTACCTTACACTACAGAACCTTGAAGTGGTAAATACTGGTACAGAACGGCTGGCACACCGCACGGGTGTAAAAGTGCTGTGTGAGAATTACGGTGTATCTCATAACATCATACTCAATGCATTGGAAATCCATGATGTAAATGGTAGCTTAATCAAGCAGAAAGGAGGTGGTTCTGGCATTTTAATTGTGAATAAAGGGCAAGATGTAATATCGACCTTTGATGGATTGACCATTGAGAATTGCATCATTCGCCGTTGTGAGAGGAATGGCATGATTTGGTCTTCCTATAGCAGCCGTAATAATTGGCATCCCAGTACCAATACTGTTGTTCGTAAAAACCTGATAGAAGAAGTTCCCGGTGACGGTATTGTTCCGATAGGCTGTGAAGGAGCACTGATAGAATATAACTTGATGCGTAATTGTCCGGGAACACTACCGCATAGCGAAGCTGCTGCCGGTTTCTGGCCATGGAGTTGCGACAACACTGTTCTTCAGTTTAATGAAGTGAGTGACCATAAAGCCCCTTGGGATGCACAAGGCTTTGATTCCGATTATAATTGCCATAATACGACCATTCAATATAATTTTAGTCATGATAATGATGGGGGGATGGTTTTAATTTGTAATTCCGGGACAGACGGTGGAGTAGGCAATCAGGGTACGGTAGTACAGTACAATGTGAGCATTAATGATGCTATTCGTCCACGTGCCACACGCAGTGGTATATTTTCTGCTACTATTCATATCGGTGGGCCTTGTGAAAATACGCTGATAAACAATAATATCCTGCATGTTAATCCTAAGACGGCTTCGTTCATAGACCGTAGTATCATTACATCTGATTCATGGGATGGATATGCTAATAACACTATATTTAAAGAAAATATCTTTTTTGCTCCTCAGGAATCGGAGATTCGTCTTACCAAATCCACAAATAACATCTTTGATGGCAATTACTATCTAGGAAATTTCATAGGAAAACCTGCCGATAAAAGTGCCAAGGATGCTTCCGCTTATTACTATTCATGTATAAGTAAAGACCCAATGGGATTTGATAGTTTGTCTTTCCTTTTCGATACGGTAATTGTTGGGGATGGGGCTGCTGTACTGAAGGTAGTCAGTAAGGATGCCATTCATCGATTCTTTGAAGATATGAAGAATTGATTTTTTATCTGAAACAAAATATAGCGATAGTATTACCGGATAATAACGGTAGTGCTATCGCTATATTATTATTCCGCACCGTCTGAAGGTAGAGGGGGCTTTACCGAATTTCTTTTTGAAACATTGGCTGAAATATCTCGGATCGTTAAAGCCAACCTTATAAGCTACTTCTGATATATTGTATTGCCTTTCCGACAATAGGCTGCATGCTTTCTTCATGCGGACATTACAAATAAATTCACTGGGTGACAATCCGGTCAATGCTTTCACTCTTCGATAGAGCATGGATCTGGATATATGGATTTCTGCTTGCAGGAGTGGCATGGATAAATCCGGATTATCCATATGTTTCTCGATAGCAGCAAGTATTTGTTTAAGGAATGCTTGCTCGGATGGATTGGGCGCAATTCTTGGATACTTCGATTGGTTCTGCATTTGTGCAGACAATGCATTTGTTTTTGATAGCAATTGGGTAATATAGCCTGTAATATCTTCGTAAAGAGTCGAAGGAAGTATTATGACTTCCAGTTTTTCTGTAACCGGATTCATGAATGGATTGTCAATAAGGTATGCTCTCATATGTTTTTAGAATTAATGAAATAATATATGGAGCAAACTTCCGAAAAAGTGAGTAATAGGAGGGTGAATTATTACCGGAAACCTGCTTATAAGGCGTTTATAACCCTTTCCCGGTAATGATTCATCCTCTTATTCCTTATATCCACCTACTTTTGGCTAACGATTTAGAACAAAGAACATATATGCATCTTGTTGAATTAGTCACCTTAATTATCTAATAAATTTTAAAAGACGATGAAAAAGAATTCGTTTAGATTCAAAAGAAATCGAAAGGCGATAACAGCCTTGCTAATCTGTGTAGGTTTCGTCGGTATTCATCCTTTGGCGGTATTTGCCGAAGATGATGTTAATGTCGTACAGACAGTGCAACAACAGAAACAGACCATTACTGGTATTGTGAAAGACGCAACGGGGGAACCTGTGATTGGAGCCAGCGTGAAAGAAAAAGGAGATCCATCCAATGGTGTGATAACCGATATTGATGGAAACTTCAGATTGAGTGTTCCTGCTAATGCAACTATTGAAATCTCATTTATCGGTTATCAGACGGCCAGTGTGAAAGCCATTTCAGGAAAACCTTTAAATATAGTATTGCAGGAGAATACTGAGATGTTGGACGAAGTGGTTGTAGTGGGTTATGGTACGATGCGTAAAAAGGATTTGACAGGTTCTGTCATTCAGATTCGTCCGGACAATCTTGCTAACGAGGCACCCAAGACAGTACAGGATGTACTACGTGGTACACCGGGTTTGAATGTGGGTATGGATGCTTCTGCGAAAGGTGGTGGTTCTCTTCAAATTCGTGGTCAACGTTCACTTTATACAGACGGTGGGCATAATGATCCGCTGATTATTCTTGATGGCATGATGTTTTATGGAGAACTTTCCGAACTCAATCCGGATGACATTGCGCAAATTGATGTATTGAAAGATGCTTCTGCCGCTGCTGTGTATGGGGCAAAAGCTGCTAATGGTGTTATTATTGTTTCTACCAAGAAAGGAAAAAATGGTAAACCGATGATTAATTTTAGTACCAACTGGAGCTTTTCTACAATGGGAGCTAACCGTGATGTTTATGATGGGGAAGGTTATTTGAAGTATCGCCGCGATTGGTATGTTGCAGGTACATACGGTGTAAACCCTGAAACTGGTGCTTATGAAGAGTATCAGGCGGATAAGAAAAAATACCCTGCAGGATATTATGATGCTCCCACACAGGAAAATCTGAATAAATACGGTATTACCCTTGACCAATGGCGTGCATATACCAATGCGGGTTCGGACATTTCCGACCAAGAAGTATGGGGAGCCACTAGGCTTGGTTTACAGGGAAATAGCCTTGCCAATTTTCTCTTGGGACAAACTTTTGATTGGTACGATCATTCTTTTCGTACAGGTCTCAACCAGAATTACAACGTGAGCATGTCTGGCGCTACCGATCGTGTGAATTACTATTTCTCTCTGGGATATATGGATAATGAAGGAGTGGCAGTAGGTAATGATTATACCACTTTCCGTTCTAACATGAAAGTGAATGCAAAAGTTACCAACTGGTTTGAAGTAGGCGCTAATGTCAACTTCCAAGAGCGTACCGATGGGGATACTACGGTAGACTGGGGCAAGCAGATCACTGAAAACAGCCCATTTGCTTCTTATCGGAATGAAAATGGAGAATTGGAGCGCTTTCCGATGGGAAATGTTTCAGGAAATACGGGGTACAACTATGATTACAGACAACAATTTAAGGAACGTGAGTCGGGTTATACAGTACTTAATACTATTTTGAATGCCAAATTGACGTTACCGTTCGGCATCACTTATGCCTTCAATATAGCACCGCGTTACCAGTGGTACTATTACCGTTCTTTTCAGTCTTCAAAAGATCCTGATGTAACGGCAGGGTCGGCAAGCCGTAACAATGGTAAGCGTTTTGACTGGTCACTGAACAACACTTTGACTTGGGATAAAACTTTTCTTGAGAAGCACCATTTTACAGTGACACTAGTACAGGAAGCTGAAGAACGACGTTCATGGGGTGACAATTTGAGTGCCAACAACTTACAACCGACTGATGCCTTGGGCTTCCATTATGTAAAAGCAGGTGACAAAGAATCCAGTGCTTTCAGTTCGGATGATGGACATGAAACCGCTGACGGTATGCTTGCACGCCTGTTCTACTCGTATGATGACCGATATATGTTTACCGGCTCTATACGCCGCGACGGTTATTCAGCTTTTGGTACTTCCAATCCGCGTGCAACTTTCTATTCAACCGCCTTCGGATGGACTTTCACAAATGAGAAATTTTTCAATTGGGAACCGATGAGTTTCGGTAAGCTGAGATTTTCTTGGGGACAGAATGGTAACCGTTCATTGGCTAATCCCTATATTGCTCTTGCCGACCTGGGCTCAGGTACCGGAGGTACTTATGGTTATGTAGACGCAAGTGGTAATACGACAGAATATCGTTACTTTACAATGAACCGTCTGGCCAATACGCATCTGCAATGGGAAAAGACCACTGCCTGGAACATTGGTTTAGATTTTGGCTTTCTGAATAACCGTATCAGTGGTAGTGTTGAGTATTATCACATGCCTACTACACAGATGATTATGAATCAGTCCTTACCCGGATTTTCCGGTTTTGGTTCAGTCACTACCAACTTGGGAGAGGTGCAGAACCGTGGTGTGGAAATCTCATTAAGTACAACAAATATTAAAAATGATGTGCTGGAATGGAATACTACGATAGGCTTTTCATTCAATAAGAATGAAATCAAGCATCTGTATTATGAGTATGAAAATGTGCTTAATGCTCAAGGTGAAGTAATAGGTACTAAAGAAAGAGATGATATTTCCAATAAATGGTTTATCGGACAGCCTATTGGGGCTATCTGGGATTATAAAGTAACCGGTATCTGGCAGAAAGATGAAGTGGAAGAAGCTGCCAAGTATGGACAGCGTCCGGGTGACCCTAAGGTATGGAACAATCCTGATAATGATAAAGTAAATGCAGACGGTAGTGTTACTATCGTGTATGACAATGATGACAAGCAATTCCTGGGACAAAGCAGTCCGAAAGTGAATTGGTCTATGCGTAATGAATTTACTTTCTTCAAAGATCTAACTTTCTCATTCAATATTTATTCAAAGATGGGGCATAAGAGTCTGGAAACAGATTACCTGAATAAAGATAATGCAGGCTCAAAAGTGACGAATGGTCAGAATGTATATGCTAAGAAGGGATATTGGACTGTAGATAATCCGACCAATGAATATGGACGCTTAGATGCACAAGGTCCGTCGGGAGTGACTACACCGGGCAAATTACATAACCGTTCATTCATTCGTCTGGATAACATTTCACTTGCCTATAAACTGCCCAAGAAGTTCATTTCACGCTGGAGTATAGAAAAGGCGATTATTAGCGGAAGCATCAAGAATGTTGCAGTCTGGGCTAAAGACTGGAAATACTGGGACCCTGAAACCGGTGGTTTGGCTCCGAGAACCTTTAATATTGGATTAACTTTAACTCTTTAATTACATAACGGATATGAAAAAGATAAAAAATATAGCATTGATAGGTATGATTGCTGCCGGTGCGTTGTGTTCTTCTTGTTCAGAAGACTTCCTAAAACCGGACCCGCTTTCATTCTATGAACCTGAACAAACCTTTACTACTGAAGCCGGATTGCGCTCTGTTGTAGCTACGCTGGATAGACACTTGCGCAATTACTGGACCTATTATCAAGCTGCCAATCTGGTAACTCCTTTCTATACATTGTTTATGCATACCGATTTAGCTGTTGCCGGAAAAACAGATCAGAGTACTATCTGGGCAGATCCATCCGAACGCCTGACTCCTTCGGACGGAATGGGCGGCGGAGGTAGCGAAGTGAATCAGTTCTCGTATTTCTGGGGTGAAACTTATACAGGTATAAAATCAGCTAATACAATAACCAGCTATATCGGCAAAATTAAGGATATGGACGAAGCTTCCAGAAATAAATACATTGGTTGGGCTTATTTTCATCGGGCATATCGTTATTTGTCATTGGTCTTTATGTTTAAGGATGTCCCATTGGTGACAAAGATTATAGAAGGTCCGAAGTTCGACTATAAAACAACTTCCCGTGAGGCCATTCTTGCGAAGATGGTTGAGGATATGGAATTTGCCGTACAGTGGGTTCCGGAACAAAAGGATATGAAAGAGATCGGTCTGGTCAATAAGGGAGCTTGCCGCATGTTACTTTCTAAACTTTATCTGGCAACCGGACAGTGGGAGAAGGCTATTCAGCAGCTGAATGAAGTGATAGATAACTCCGGTTATTCGTTGATGACGAATACCTTTGGTACTTTTGTCACTCCTTTCAATACAGAAACGTGGCCTATTCAACGCAATGTGATCTGGGATTTGCACCGACCTGAAAATAAGTTGATAGCAGAAAATAAAGAAGTGATACTGGGTATGCCTAATCGCGGTATCGGTTCATCGAATTCTTTTGTTGCTTTCAATACAATGCGTGCTCTGGGTCCATTGTGGGATGACAAGAGTAATCTGTTGGACCCTAATGGAGTACAAGCTGTGAAAAGTTTTGCTCGTAGTGATAAGAATTATGACTCTAAATATGACTATAATCGCTCTATAGGTCGTGGTACAGGTTATTTGCACCCTACTTATTACTCTCAATATGGTATGTGGGAAGTGAATGGAGTAGATGATGAGGGAGATTTGAGACGCAGTACAAAGAGTGGAAACTGGATGATGATGGATTCTGTCAGGGTCAATAATCCTTCTTCCAAATATTATGGTCAGTATCTTCAGAAGTCTTGGTGTAAGGATACAATCCGTGATTGGTTCGGATGGCCTCACTATAAAATCTATTTAATGGACCAGAATGCCGAGGCGAAAGAAAGTAGTACACAGTTCAATGGTGCTTCTAGCAGCTCCACTACAAGTGGCATAGCCGACTGGTATTGCTACCGTCTGGCAGAGGCTTATTTGCTGCGTGCTGAAGCAAAATTTTATAATGGCGATCCTGCCGGTGCTGCTCTGGATGTAAACAAAGTGAGGGAGAGAGCTCAGTGCAAACAGCTTTACACAACTGTAACCATTGGAGATATCATGGATGAGCGTGCACGTGAATTGTATCTGGAAGAATGGCGCTATCTTGAATTGAGTCGTGTGTCTTATTGCCTTGCCCTAAGCGGAAAACCGGATGAATGGGGAAATACGTATGATGTGAATACTTATGATAAACAGGAAGGTACAGACCCGAATGGTGGAAGTTATTGGTATCAACGCATTATGCATTACAATGAATTCTATAATAAAAATCCGGAGTTGATTGTGAAGAACCATAAATATACCATTGACAAGCGTAATCTGTATTTGCCTATTCCACAATCAGCTATTGATGCCAATCGTTTGGGAAAACTACGCCAGAATTATGGCTATGACAAATATGATGACAGTGTGCCGATGTGGGGAAACTGGCAGGAGGCTGTAGCCGACGAAGATAACCTGTCTAACTAAATTGGGCTTCGGCTCTTCTGAGTAGTAAATTCGCATTTTTTCAATAGGTATTATAAGGAACGGGGTGATCGTTCTTTTCTTGAGATCACCCCGTTTTCATTTGTATCAATCAATATAGAATCAAGTATGAATAGAATAACAATGAAAGGACTGTTTTTTGCTTTTCTGACTCTTATTTTTTGTTCCGGATATTTTCCGTGTGCAGCAACCGAACTTCCGAAGGTGTCCGATGTGTCCGGTATTATCCATAAAGTGAACAGATACTGGCAAACTACGCATCCTAAACATAGTTGGTCATTCTGGGATCATGCTGCCTATCATACCGGAAACATGGAAGCTTATTTCCTGACAGGGGATACCGCTTACTACAATTATTCTGAAGCATGGGCTGGGCATAATCAGTGGATGGGAGCCAGAAACAAAGATAAGTCTAAATGGAAATCCGGTTATGGTGAAAGTAATGAATATGTTCTGTTTGGCGATTATCAGGTATGTTTTCAGACATATATCGACCTTTATACTGTGGAGCCTGACGAACGGAAAATAGCCCGTGCCCGCGAGGTTATGGAATATGAAATGAGTACCGATCGCTCCGATTATTGGTGGTGGGCTGATGGACTCTATATGGTGATGCCTGTTATGACTAAACTGTATAAGGTGACCGGAAATCCGCTTTATTTGGAGAAGCTGCATGAGTACTGGGAATATGCCAATAGCATTATGTATGACGCAGAGGCTGGTCTGTATTATCGTGATGCGAAGTATGTCTATCCTAAACATAAAAGTGTAAATGGTAAAAAGGACTTTTGGGCGCGTGGTGATGGCTGGGTACTGGCTGCATTAGCCAAAGTGCTGAAAGACTTGCCTCAAAATGATAAATATCGGTCAGAATATGTCGACCGTTTTCGGACAATGGCTAAAGCCGTAGTCGCCTGTCAGCAACCGGAAGGCTATTGGACCCGAAGCATGCTCGATCCGCAACATGCTCCCGGGCCGGAAACCAGTGGAACAGCTTTCTTCACCTATGGTCTGCTGTGGGGCGTCAATAATGATTTATTGGATAGAGAAACTTATGAACCGGTAGTATTGAAAGCATGGGAATATCTTGCTACAGTGGCTTTGCAACCGAATGGGCATGTAGGCTATGTACAACCTATTGGTGAGAAAGCTATCCCCGGACAAGTGGTGGATGCTAATTCTACTGCCAATTTTGGTGTAGGTGCTTTCTTATTGGCTGCTTGTGAAATGGTACGTTTCATCGAAGATGCGCCTATCGTCAATGAAGGATATCAGGTGACGGATAAAGGTGCCTGGTGTTGGTTTGCCGATCCTCGTGCCTTGCATTATAAAAGTAAAGATGGCAGTATAGACCGAACCTATATCGGCTACATTGATACTCATGGAAATATAAAAGCCATGCAATATGATTTTCATAAAAAGCAGCAGAAAGAAGTCCTTATCCGTTCCTGCTTCCAGCCGGATGATCATGATAACCCGACTTTCCTGATACTGCCTGATGAGCGTGTCATGATATTCTATTCGCGCCATACGGATGAACGTTGTTTTTACTATCGCATCTCGCGGGAACCGGGTGACATTACAACTTTAGGAGAAGAGAAGAAAATTATCACTGAGAATAACACCACCTATCCTTCTCCCTTTATTCTTTCCGATGATCCGGATCACATCTATCTTTGCTGGCGTGGAATAGGCTGGCATCCTACGATTGCCAAGTTATCCCTACCGGATAAAAAAGATAATATAAACGTGGAGTGGGGACCTTACCAATTGGTACAGTCTACCGGAGCGCGTCCCTATGCCAAATATACGTCGAATGGAAAAGATAAGATTCTTTTCACTTATACTACAGGACATCCTGATCAGGAGAGTCCAAATTTCTTATATTTCAATTATATCGATATACACACTTTGCAACTGGAAGATGTGAAGGGAAATGTGCTTTCGACCATAGCCGATGGCCCGTTTCAGATAAATAAAAGAAGTGAGTATGTAGAACAGTATCCTTATACGGTGGTAGATAGTCCTGAAGAGCGTGACTGGGTATGGCAGATAGCCATCGACAAACCGGGGAATCCTGTTATTGCCATGGTTCGTATCAGTGAAGACAAAACCTCACACAATTATTATTATGCCCACTGGACAGGAAAAGAATGGAAAAAGAACTTTCTGGCTCATGCCGGCGGACATTTTCATCAAAGTTCTTATATCGAGAAGTGCTACAGTGGCGGAATGACTATTGATCCTACACAGACAAATGTGATTTATTGTTCTGTTCCCGTAGAAGGCAAATATGGACGGAAATATGAGATACAGAAATATATGCTGAATGATGGGGGAGATGTGGTTGCCGTTGAGGCTGTTACCCGTAATTCCCGGTACAATAATGTGCGTCCCTATATTATTCCTGATTCGGAAGATACTCCGTTACGGCTGACATGGATGCATGGCAATTACTATGACTGGATTGTAAGTACCACACATCCGTTGGGGTATTGTACTGCGATTCATTCCGATTTTCGAGGTTTCCCTGTTAAGACTGAAACTGAGAATATTGAGATGACAGTTGAACAGGCTAAGGATTTTAAATTTGATCTTAAGGAAGACTTTGTAATTTCCGTAACCCTAAAGCCTGATACGGTAAAATATCGTGGCTGTCTGTTGCAACTTGGAAAACTGGGGTATTATCTGAATGCCAATACTATGAAACCAGAGGTACGTTATCAAAGAAAAGTATATACCAGTACCAATATGCTGGGAACAGCTGATACTTGGGCAATCATGCCACGTGGTACGAATGGTAAATGGTATGTTCCGCAGAAATACTCCGAGTTACGTTTAAAGTTGGAATATAAGAACGGTATTTTGCGTACTTATGTTAACGGTCTGCTTGATCAGACCATTGAACTATTGCCATTTGTCAGGTGATATTAACGCCCCCATGTTAATTCAATATTGGTCTTTACGATAAAAACAGTCAAGGATACTATATAACCATAATTTAAGTATACACATCAATGAAATCAAATATACTAATTCTCTTTTGTTGTTTCTTGTTTTTGGCGTCCTGCCAAGCTTCTTTTATTGAAGAGTACACTCTGCTTCCTCACCCAGTGGATATCAAATATATACCGGGAATGGTGAAACTAAAAACGCAACCGACACTTGTTTATCCGGGTGAACTGGCAAATGAAGCATTACTGCTCCAATGTTACTTGTCTTCTGATTTCTCTGTCCAGGCCACATTAAAGAAAAATAAGAAAAAGGGAGATATTATATTACAGTTAGATCCGGCAGTATTACCAGAACAGGCGGAAGGTTATATCTTAGATGCTACTTCTGGGAATATAGTACTTAAAGCCAATTCTCCTGCGGGTATATTAAATGCTATCCAGACATTCCGACAGGTTCTCAAAGTAAAAGACGGCAGGCTGATTGTACAGAAATCAACTCTTACGGATTATCCCGTTTTCTCATGGCGTGCTTTCATGTTGGACGAAGGACGCTATTTTAAAGGGAAGGAGGTCGTTTTTGATTTGCTGGATGAGATGGCGGCATTGAAGATGAATGTCTTTCACTGGCACTTGACAGACGACCAGGGCTGGCGCATAGAGATAAAGAAATACCCCAAACTAACGGAGATTGGTGCATGGCGTGACTCTTCAGAAATAGACCATTTTGGCAGCAATCGATATGATGGTAGACGCCATGGAGGTTTTTATACCCAGGAAGAGATTAAAGAAGTAGTAGATTATGCAGCGAAAAGGAATATTACTGTTATCCCGGAAATAGAGATGCCCGGGCATGCCAGTGCCGCCATTGCCGCTTACCCTTGGCTGGGGACAAGTGGAAAACAAATCAAAGTTCCTGGTAAGTTCGGAGTGCAATATGATATCTTTAATGTGGCTGATCCACGTGTGATACACTTCTTGAACGATGTAATGGATGAAGTGATAAGTTTGTTTCCGGCTCCTATATTCCATGTTGGAGGTGATGAAGTGAGATACGATCAATGGAAAGAGTCCACACTTGTTCGGGAATATATGAGGAAGAATGATTTGAGGACTCCTGCCGAATTACAAGTGTTCTTCACAAACAATGTGTCTAATATATTGGCTTCTAAAGGTCGTCGGATGATGGGTTGGAATGAAATAACCGGTGATAAACTGCATGAGTTTCAATCGGAAACAGATACGAAAGGAAAGCAAAAGTTGGCTCCGGGAACAATCGTGCATTGCTGGAAAGGAGATCCTAAATTAATCAAGGAAGCTATAGAGAAAGGATATGACGTGGTAAATTCCTATCATTCGTATACTTATCTGGACTATACTTATGAAGCTATTCCACTGGAGAAAGCTTATAATTTTAATCCTGTGCCGGAAGGTCTGACAGAGAAACAAAAGGGTAAGGTACTTGGGCTGGGCTGTCAGATGTGGGGAGAGTTTATCCCGACGGTGAACAGTATGAACTTGAAAATCTATCCGCGCTTGGCTGCCTATGCTGAAGCCGGTTGGACTCAATCTTCTAATAAGGATTACAATCGTTTTCTGAATGTATTGGATGCATTCTTGAAGAAATGGAAACAGGAAGGGATTATTATCGAAGAGAATAGTGCATGGTAAGAAATACCAGAAAGGGGCATATTGGGTTAATGCCCCTTTTTCTTTATCGGCAATCGTGGGAACAACTTCCTGAACCGTACCAAATGTGTCGTAATATTGCTTCCGGCTATAATAAATGTCACAGCCAGGATAATCAATACAATTCCGCAACACAATCTGGGTGTCAGACTTTCCCCGAAAATTGTTACTCCGAAGAATACAGCCGTTACAGGTTCCAAAGCTCCGAGGATGGCTGTAGGGGTAGAACCTATATATTGCACAGCTTGCGTAGTGCAGAGGAAGGATATGGCTGTGGGGAAGATTGCCAATGCAATCAGGTTCCCCCATAAATACCATTTATCGACAACATGCAGGCTTTGCCCGAAATCTACACGGACTAAAAAGAGTGATAGGCCGAAAAGCAATACATAAAAAGTAACTTTAAGCGTTGCCACATTCTTTAATATAGGTCGGTTTACCCCTACGATATAAATAGCATAGGAGAGGGCCGATGCCATGACTAACCCAACACCAACCAGACTAAGCGTTGTACCGTCTCCTCCTTTATATAGTAACCCAATACCACTTAAAGCCAGGAAGATACATAAGACTGTTTGTAATGTGATTTTTTCCTTGAAAGCGACAGCCATAATCAGTGCCACCAAAATAGGATAGACAAACAGTATTGTTGAGGCAATACCGGCTTCCATATAGTTATAGCTTTGAAACAGGGTAAGAGAAGAAATGGCGACCAACCATCCCAGTATGACTAACGGCAATATTTCTTTCCGCTTTAGACTAAAACTTCTACCTCTCGCTTTGAGCATAATCCCCAGGATGGGAATGGCAAACAGATATCTGAAGAAAAGAACAGAATCCGGATTCATACCTTCCTTATATAGCGGAAGAGTAAAGAGGGGATTCATACCATAAGTGGCGGCAGCAACGGCTCCCAATATATATCCTTTGACCTTTGTATTCATAAACACTAAATAATTTCTTAGTTCTGGTTTTCTTTGGGGGTGCAAAGGTAAATCTTTCCTTTATATATTGTCATTACAAACCTCTTAATTTTTACTTTTTCCTGCCTTGGATGACTTCAGTTTTCGTATTCTCAAAATATTATTTATCTTTGCGCCATGACAAAGACATTCAAATCGGATTTGGTTTAATAAACAATCTGTGTTTCTGATACAGATTGTCCCTTCGTTTACTCTCGGATAACTCCTTTCGAGAGTAGTTTTCTATTATTATAATTCAAGTTTAATCTGCGTACAATGATGAAGGCATTGTTATGCTTTCCGTGTATGCAAAATACATTAAGAAAATGAGTAACGAAAATAAAACAATTCACGATTTCGAACTTAAATTAATCTGTGACTTCTTCTCCAATATGGAACGCCAAGGACCCGGAAGTCCTGACGTAACACTGAAAGCGCTGAGCTTTATAGATAACCTCACGGACAAATCCCTTATCGCCGACATCGGTTGTGGAACAGGAGGACAGACAATGGTATTGGCCGGACACATTCCCGGGCAGATCACCGGACTTGACCTTTTTCCCGACTTTATTGATATTTTCAATCGCAATGCAAAGCAAGCGGGTTTGCAGGACAGAGTGAAAGGTATTGTCGGTTCTATGGATAACCTTCCTTTTCAGAATGAGGAATTAGACCTGATCTGGTCGGAAGGAGCCATTTATAATATTGGTTTTGAACGGGGATTGAATGAGTGGCGTAGGTATCTGAAACCGGGAGGATATATTGCCGTTTCTGAAAGTTCGTGGTTTACTGACGAACGTCCTGCGGAAATCAATGACTTCTGGGTGAATGCGTATCCTGAAATAGATACGATTCCCAATCAGGTGGCCAAGATACACAAAGCAGGTTATCTTCCCGTCGCTACATTTATTCTGCCGGAAAATTGCTGGACAGAGCATTACTTTGCTGCAAAGATTGAAGCTCAGAAAATCTTCCTTCATAAATATGCGGGAAATAAGATCGCCGAAGAATTCAGTTCGCTTCAGTTTGATGAAGAAGAACTATACAGTAAGTATAAAGCATTCTACGGTTATACATTTTTCATAGCAAAAAAGATAGAACAATGATTCATTTGAATAATTACGGTTGGAATGACAAGTTAAGCCAACTAAAGCAAAAGTCAACATACAATGCCCTTACACATGGACGTATATCCATCGTACACCGTACATGTTACGAGGTCGTTTCAGAAAACGGCCTGTTTCAGTGCGAACTGACGGGGAATATGATGTATGGAAAATCAGACTTTGAACTCCCTTGTACCGGTGATTGGGTGCTTTTTCAACCATTCGACGAACATAAAGGGATTATAGTGGATATGCTGCCTCGTGAACGGACTTTATATCGCAAGAAAAACGGAACGGTTGCTGATAAACAGGTCATTGCCTCGTATGTTGACAAGGCATTTATCGTGCAAAGTCTTGATGATAATTTCAATGTTCGCAGAGCCGAGCGTTTCATGGTTCAGATGCAGGAAGAGAATATTAATCCTGTATTGGTGTTCAATAAGACTGATTTAGGGTTTGACAAGCAGAAAGTTGAAGAACAGATCAGACACATTGCCCGTCAGATATCGGTGTTTTTTACGAGTATTCATCAACCTCAGACGATTCTCCAATTACGGGAGTCTATATCGGCAGGCGAAACGGTTGTGTTTGTCGGCTCTTCAGGTGTAGGGAAAAGTTCTCTGGTGAATGCGCTTTGCGAGAAATCGGTATTACTAACGTCTGATATCAGCCTGTCCACGGGAAAAGGAAGACATACTTCTACTCGTCGGGAGATGGTATTGATGGACGGTTCAGGTGTATTAATCGATACTCCGGGCGTTCGGGAATTTGGCTTGGCCATTGACGATCCCGATTCTCTTGCAGAGGTATTGGAGATTTCAGATTATGCTGCATCATGTCATTTCAAGGATTGCAAGCACATCAACGAACCAGGATGTGCCGTTTTAGAAGCGGTAAGTAGTGGTATATTGGACCGTAAGGTTTATGACAGTTATCTGAAACTTCGACGGGAAGCGTGGCATTTCTCTACTTCTGAACATGAAAAGCGTAAAAGGGATAAATCTTTTTCAAAACTCGTAGACGAGGTGAAGAAGCGTAAGTCAAATCTCTAATTTCTATATAGACAGTGCAGCTATTCCACTAAAGGAATACTGCACTGTTTTTATATGTATACCCAGTCAAATCCAGTTAATCTTTCACTCCCATAAATCGGAAAGCTTGTGCCGGTTTAAAGTCTTTCGTTGCATTACCATGGTAAGTTTCCCCATTGGCTATGGACAATTTAAGTACCGGTGCTCCTTCTGACAAATCCAATTCCTGTAAGTTTACCCAAAAAGTATTCGGTGTCAGGCTTGACTCGAAGAAATAGCGCAAGTTCTTACTATCCGAAACCGTTCTCCACTGTGTAGTGGATATTTCAGGAGATTCGGGAGTCGAGATACCATAAGGAACTGAAGCATTACGAACAACGCTGAATACGCTTGCAATTGCGATTCTCTGATCATCAGTTTTAGAGAGTGCATCTATGTAAAAGCTGGCTCTCGCGAAACGGTCTGAGGGGCGATTGGTTCCTGGAAGGAAACTCAATCCGCCAATTGATTTCCAATATTCGTTCAGGACTAATTGTTTATTGTAAGTAGGGGAATTTGTCATCACTTTATAGTCTTTACTATGGTAGACGGTCAGTTTTCCACCTATATACTCAAATATTGCACAATCACTTGTTGCATCAGAGATTGATAGGTGCAAAGTAGCCAGGCGAGAACCGTCAGGCATCTTATCGGATACCACTTGGAAGGTGTTTTCATCAATGAAACTAACAGCCTCATCCACACTGGCAAAGTTGTCCAGCATGTATTGTACCCATGCTGTAATGGCAAGTCCAGGTTTACTTTTATCCCTTACCGGATATTCTGTTTCGGGCAGCCACAATAGATTGGCCACTAGCCCCTTTTCATTTATCCCGTCCGTGCTGGCTATTTCAAAAGCAGAAGTCACCACACTACCATACTTGGATGTCCATTGTAATGAGTTTACTCCGGTTTCTCCATTTCTTTCCATTCCTTTCGGAAATACCCAAAGATTGCTATGCATCTCTGTTTTCCAGTCCATTGAGCGACCGGTTACTGCCATTTTATTGGTTCCTGAATATACTACTCTTGTACACATAATGAAGTATTTATATATCTATGATTTGAATTATCTGTAAATATCAATCATCGGTTACTATGGCTACCCTTCCGCTCAGATCAAGAAGAGAATCCATATTCGTTGTTATACTTTTATATTCAGACAAGAACATAAGTATATGAAAACGGTTCGGCGGGGATATTTGTTTTATGAATAATAAACACAGAAATAATTTTCAATACATGCTCGTTCGTTAATAGGAAACGTATCAGTGCGATAAGCATTTGCAGAAGTGAAGAAAATCTTTAGCCGCTATTTAAATAAGCTATACGAAACTCCCAGATTGAAGAAAGGAACCATGTTTCGTTTCATTTTTACTAACGGTTCCACTTCTGTCTGGCCTTCTTCATTTCGTACTTTTATGCCTTTTCTTGTATCGCTGTAAAGTCCGGCCATCATCACCATGGAAGCTCCTGCGTGTGCAACCAGATAAAAGTGTTTGTTAATGATGTATTCGTAAACGATTTCTGGATTTAAAGTAGCTTCGCTGAAATAGCAGATGTCCGGCACATTCTTCAGGTTGGGTTTCATGTAGAAATTATCACTTGTCATGGAAGCTCCGGCGGAAAAACGATGACTGTTCAGTTGGTATCTCATGTAAAATTGGCTTGGCATGGTGATGTCTACGCTTAGATTCGGATTATTGAATCGATGCCAGTAAGAAATGACAGGCATAATCGGGATACTACTGAATAAGGTCATCCCCATGATGCCGGCTGTGAAAGTGGTAGTCTTTGTATGCTTGAAAATCATTACGGCAGACAATAACCCTTGTACTTTGCCAAAACCTTTGTCCCAACCGTCTGCAATTACGGAGGCGGATAGAGCCAGCGGTTTGTTGAATACATTAATATAGTAGGTACCATTCAGTCCTCCGGCAAAGTAGTCATACCCGTCTTGTGAAAATATAGCTGACGTAGCGGAGTGGGTTTTCTCAATCGCATCGAACTGATAGCTTCTGTATTGCACATTGGCATACAACGATACTTTCTTCAATTTCAGTACAGGGATCATGGTAGAAAAACTGATCTTGTGCAGGTCGCGTCTTTTTCCTTTTTCCAGTTCATTTCCATCTTGTGTAAATGTATAATTGTGTGCCCACTTGGTTTCCCAGTTCAGGTTTACTGTACGATACATAGAGAAGTTCTTGGCAAGAAAGTTTCTGAAATCTTGAGCCAGTGAATCGGGGATTTCCTGTGCCTTGACTGTGCAGATGCTGAGACACAACGCTACTGTAATAAATATTTTCTTTTGCATTTCGTTTTTAAATAGATTTGTTAAATTATTCATATTTTTTCTCTACTCATTTGTTGATTTATAAACTGGCGCAAAAGTATAGGTGATTCCGGCCGGGAGAAAGGCCTTTTGGATGGAATGTTGGACGAAAACACTTATTAGTTTGGCTTATCTGTTTTTATGGCCTAATTTTGTTGTTAAAAACACATATATGAAGAATCTTATATCACTGAACTGGCGTTCCAAGTTGGAAGGGATGGAGAATGTGAATTTCCTGAATGACGACTACTATATTTACAGAAATGAGAAAGTAGAACCACATACGGGACCTTTCAAAATGGATATGACTATTTGTGGCATTTGCCTGAAAGGAGAGTCTAAAGGGAGAGTGGATATGATACCTTTTGAGATTAAAGCGCCAGCCATATCCATCGTCTTGCCGGGGCAGATAATAGAGCATGAATATTGTTCTGATGATTTTGAAGGGATTTATATACTTATGTCTGAACGGTTCAATGAGGGCCTGAACTTACCAGACCGGTTCTCGAATTTCCTTTCGGTGCGTAATAAACCGGTCGTATCACTAACAGATAAACAACTGGATGCCATGCTGACTTATTGTAAGATGGTACAAAATGTAATTAAAGTCACGGATAATCCTAACCGTATGGAAATTATCCGCCATCTCACCATTGCCTTCTTTTATGGATTGGGCTATTATTTTCATAAACTGCCCGACGGTGTTAAGGAAACGAGAAGTGAAGTCTTGATGCGGAATTTTCTGAAACAAGTACAGGCTTTCCATAAACAAGAGAGAAAAGTGGAATTCTATGCAGACAGGCTTTGTCTGAGTCCTAAATATCTCTCCCAGACCATTAAAAGTTGTAGTGGAAAAACCGCAGGAGAATGGATCGATGAATATGTAGCGCTCGAAGCCAAGGCACTGTTAAGATCTACCAATATGACCATACAGCAAATAGGTGACGAACTTAATTTTCCGTCCCAATCCTTCTTTGGCAAGTATTTCAAAAGGCTTACGGGAATGTCACCGAAAGCGTATAGGGAATAAGATTTCCGTTTCCTGTAAAAGCCGCCCCCATTACTTTGGGGTCGAGTGGAAATTCTTGTACCTTTGCACTCGTCTTTAGAAAAGAAGAATCACGATGATCAATAAATATGAAGAACGTCTGGGAACCGAGCGTATGTTGCCACTGGTTTTCAAGATGGCGCTTCCGGCAGTAGCAGCACAATTCGTCAATTTGCTTTATAGCATTGTCGACCGTATCTATATCGGACATATACCGGGCATCGGGACGGATGCATTGGCAGGCGTAGGAGTAACAATTTCTCTCGTGGTATTGATTTCTTCTTTTTCAGCAATAGTGGGCGGTGGTGGTGCACCGTTGGCTGCCATAGCCCTCGGGCAAGGTGACCGCCAGCGTGCCGGAAAGATATTGGGGAATGGCTTCACCTTGCTGATTCTATTTACGTTAATTACTTCCTTCATTGCTTATACCTTCATGGAGCCTATCCTGCTCTTTACAGGCGCTTCGGAACATACATTGGGCTATGCGGTCGATTACCTTTCCATTTATTTGCTGGGAACTGTTTTTGTAGAGATTTCCACCGGACTGAATTCCTTTATCAATGCGCAGGGGCGTCCTGCCATTGCCATGTACTCTGTCTTAATCGGAGCTTTATTAAATATCATTCTTGATCCTATTTTTATCTTCTGGTTTGATATGGGGGTGAAAGGTGCTGCTTTGGCTACGGTGATTTCTCAGGCTTGCAGTGCCGCATGGGTACTGTCTTTCCTGTTTTCCCGGAAGGCTTCTCTGCCTTTGGAGAGGCGCTATATGAAGTTGAATCGGGGAATTGTTGTTGCGATGCTGGGATTGGGAATATCTCCGTTCATTATGGCCAGTACAGAGAGTTTGGTGGGCTTTGTGCTGAATAGTAGCTTGAAAGATTTTGGAGATATTTACGTTAGTGCATTGACGATATTACAGACTTCGATGCAATTTGCCAGTGTGCCGCTGACGGGGTTTGCGCAAGGTTTTATTCCGATTGTAAGTTACAATTATGGGCATGGTGACAAGCAGCGTGTGAAGGACTGTTTCCGTATTGCACTGATCACCATGTTCTCTTTTAATCTGATTCTGATGCTGCTTATGATCCTCTTCCCTTCAACGGTTGCATCAGCTTTTACAAGTGATGAAAAGTTGATAGAAACGGTCCGTTGGACCATGCCTGTCTTTCTGGGTGGTATGACTATTTTCGGCTTGCAACGTGCCTGTCAGAATATGTTTGTTGCATTGGGACAGGCTAAGATTTCCATTTTTATCGCTTTGCTCCGCAAGGCTATTCTGTTGATTCCGTTAGCATTGATACTGCCGCATTATATGGGAGTGACCGGAGTATATGCGGCTGAGGCTATATCCGATGCTACGGCTGCAATTTGCTGTACGCTGTTGTTCTTTTGGCAGTTTCCTAAGATTTTTGGGAAAATGAAGACGAGATAAGTATATCTGTGCGAAAAATAAAATAGTCTTTATATTTTAATGCTATAGTTCATTATCTTATAGAGCTAGATAAACTTTTTCAACAAGTATTTTATATTTTCTTTTAATTTTGTGTATAAACAAAAGTTGGAAGAATCTTTATTCTTTTTTTATCGAAATGACTATCTTTATGCGAGATATTTATATGTCAAAACAAAAGGTTTTAGTCGTATGGTAAAGAAAAAAACTCATATAGACTTCTGTCATGAATTGAAAGCACAGAATTTAAAAGTTACTGTCTTGGGAACATACAAGGATTACAACTCTAAAATTGCTGTAAAATGCGATAAATGTGGTTGTGAATGGTCGCCGCGTGCAGGAAGTCTGTTGCACGGACATGGCTGTCCCAGGTGTGCCGGAGTCAAATTGAAATCTCATGCGGAGTTTGTGAAAGACTTAAAATCTCTGAGAGATGACGTTATCATAACTGGCCGGTATGTGAAGGCACTCGAAAAAACTAAATTCAGATTCTTGAAATGTGGACATGAGTGTGATATCACTCCTGCACATGTTCTTAGTGGCAGGGGAGGTCCGGAATGTGGACGATCCCAGAAAGGAGCGTCTCAGCGCTTGACGATGGAGATATTTTTGGAGCGTCTCCATAAAATCGACCCGAATCTTGTTGTCAGCGAAGGTGCAATGTATATAAACAATCATACACTTATGCCGCTTCATTGTAATGCCTGCGGATATGAGTATCAAATAAGACCTCATGATGTTCTGAACCAACGTGGCTGTCCTAACTGTCACAGGTCCTGCACCTCCTTTTTAGAACAGTTTATATATCACTCATTTGCTCATATTCTGGGCGAATCTAAAGTCATGTCAAGAGAAAAAACGGTGATAGGAGTTGAATTAGACATATATGTGCCTGATTTAAAAGTAGCCGTAGAGCCCGGTTCGTGGCACTGGCATAAAAATATGGTAGCGAAAGACTGGGAAAAGCATCTATTGTGCAAAGATAAAGGCATCAAACTCATAACTATATACGACCACTATGATGATGCAACAGTTCCTTTCGATAATTGCCTGGTGACACATTGCGATCTTGTTTCTCGCCGGAATACAGATAAACTGATTGAAATAACAAAAAAGGTTCTCTCCGAATTCGGATTAAATTCGAACCTTGGTACAAGTGAGTGGGAAAAAATTAAGAAGAATGCTCAAATTGATTCAAGACGAATGAGCACTGAGGAATTTAGAGAAGAGCTGTCTAAAATAAATGATAAGATTGAAATTATTGGTGATTTTGCAGGAGCTAATAATAGAATTAAAGCACAATGTAAAGTCTGTAATCATGAATGGCATGTGAGACCGTCTTCTTTACGTTTAGGTTCGGGATGTCCTAAATGTGCCGGTACTTTAAAAATGACACATAATGACTTTGTTGAAAGATTAAATTCATTACAGCCCAATATTATCCCTCTGGCAGAATATATCAATATTGATACTTCTATAAGAATAAAATGTAAAGTATGTGGCTATATATGGTCTACCCAACCCTATCATCTTGTAGCGAAATATAATAGAACCGGCTGTCCGAAATGTGCCAATAAAGCACGGAGAACCCATGATGATTTTGTTGAGGAAATCGCAACGCTGTTGCCTACAATTAAAGTTATAGGAACCTATGTAAGCAGGAATAAACCCATATTAGTACAATGTAGTGAATGTGGCAAGACCTGGCAGGCATATCCGGGAAATTTATTGCGGGGAAGCAGCTGTAAAAGCTGTAAATTCAAGAATACAGTGCGACAAAGAAGTAAGAAGATAAGGTGTATCACCACCGGAGAAATATTCAATACATTTAAAGAAGCTGCCGAAAAATACAATATAAGCTGCTCAACAATCTGTCTGTGTTGTAATGATAGCTCTAAGCATAAGCATGCCGGAGGATTGGAGTGGGAGTATACTATACTGTGAATCATGCTTTTTCTATGTTTCGGGCTTTACTAATTTACAGCCTTTGATATTTCCAGACGAAATCTATTCAAACCAAAGTAGGAAGAAAACCCCATCGTTTCCTTCCTACCCGATTCTTTATTTTCAGAAGTTTTTTATTATGTCACAAAGACCTTTTTCATCATTTCTTCTTCATTTCTTGTTTACGGTGCTTCCGTCACATTAACTGTTACCGTCACCTTCTTTGCCGCATCCGACAGATTCTGTATCTCAAAGGTTGCCGCCGCATTTGCCGGGAACGATCCTGTGGGGAAATCCTTTGCATTTTGGTCCAGCATCAAGGTATAGTCTATGGCTTCGGTGCTATGTCCTTCCGTCTTATCCGCTTTCAACCAGGCAGGTAAACCAACAATCCGGCTACCGCCTTTGGCAGTCACAGTAAGTTTCATGGACGAGGTGGTTCCGGCATTGGCCTGTTTCTGCATGTTGAGTGTTCCTGTGATCACATCCGGTGATTCGCTTCCGGCAGTGTAGGTATTTGCAGCATCCGGTTCCGATGGTGTAACTGCTGCCGCGGCAATTCCCGGCACTCCTACATCGGCTTTCACTGCAATCTGGCTTTCTTCGCGCCCTGCCTTGCTGCGCAATAAGATGATGGCTTTCGGGAAAAGATTCCCAGAATAGCTATCGGCTTTTGACACTTTACAAGTATACGATGCTGATCCGGCACGGGTTACCGGCGTGATTTCCGTCTTCAGCCACTCGGCACTGCCACCCGCGGAGCTTGTATAGACAATGCTGCATTCCGCTTCCGAATTGCTGGTGAAAGGAATACTGA